>Ga0315914_1002699_pt1 | contig 27141 bp, 14 predicted proteins | sample MpolenodulesMG_FD_203920 | JGI IMG/M metagenome (GOLD analysis project Ga0315914, IMG submission 203920) | Medicago polymorpha root nodule microbial communities from Los Angeles, California, United States - elongated nodules | ecosystem: Host-associated > Plants > Roots > Nodule | place: USA...
TAACACTAGTAATCAGCCGCCGCTCGGTACAGATGCATGCCTTCCTTCATATTTTTACCCGTGACTTTTTACCTTTCTTCTCCTGCATATTCAATGGTTCTTCTATGGAAACTTCAGCAACATGAATTGATTTCCTTCCTTTTTATTTCTCCTGATCTCTGTTTTCTTCTCTGTTCGATTCAAATCGTGTAACATGGGAGCAGATCAAAACAAAAGATAACAAATACGGTCAGACCGGCTAATCTGTGTGAACTGCCGGTTTCCCGGGTTTTTATCCGGTTTTATGTGCTAGCGGTTTAGAGGGTCAATCGAACCGGCCATGAGTCCGGTTCCCGGTTGAACCGGCCGGTTCGGTCCGGTTTTGATTACCATTGTAATACAACTCAATAGAAAATATTTGATTTTTATTTTCTTATTTTTTATGTCTAAGTGTTAATTATTAAAAAAATAAAAAATTGTGTAACCCTTTGCATATCGCGGAAATGGTATGTTAATCTGAAATTTGTTTGAGAGGTAAGTAAAGTTCGTCCTATATTTTACTTGAAATTGAACTCAAACAATTTTTTCGTTTTACGAACTTTAATAGTCACTTGAACCAAATTGTTTGGTGCCAAAACATTCTCTAGACTAACACTCTCAGCAACAACTCTCCAACCTGGTCATCTATTATTCGTACCAAAAATATTCTCAACACAGGGATATTATTCTTGGGGAGCTGGTTATGGATCTTCTTCCTTTTGGTTCAACAATTGGAGCTCTGATGACCGCTTTGGTAATCATGTGTATGTCATCGATATTCATGACCTTCATCTATCTCTCAAAGATGTTTTCTCCATTAATGATCTTCGCACTCAGACTTTATACACCATTTTTCCACCAGCAATGGCAGATTACATCAATACTACTCATTTCCGTTTTAACACTACCAATGAAGAGACGTTAGGTTGGGCTCACAATAAAAATGGCAGCTACACTACAAAAAGCGGTTATGCTTGGTTTCTCTCCCTCACGGATACAACAGTTGAATCCAACTCTCACCATTCTTGGTCTTGGATATGAAGATTGCAAGTTCCGGAAAAATACAAATTTCTCATCTGGTTAGCTTGTCAAAATGCCTCTATGTTTTATCTTTGTTTCATCATAGGAATATGGCGCTCTCAGCCACCTGTACTCGTTGCAAAGATCATGAAGAAACTTTCCTTCATTGTGTTCGTGATTGTTAGTTTTCTAGTAACATTTGGTACAAAATTGTTTTCTCAGGTAACGACTTTTTCTCTGCACAAAATGCGCATGACTGGATCAAAATTGGCACCTCAAACCCTCGCACCATTATCTTTCTTGCTGGTCTTTGGTGGGTTTGGAGGAACCGCAACTTAATGTGCCTCAATAATGAAACTTAGTCAAAGATTCGTCTTTGCAACAACATTCACAGTTCAGCAGATGTAATTAAATCAAGCTTCTAGAGAGATGGCAGTGCTGCCCATCTCGAGATCAACTAATTAAATGAAACTGCAACAATCATCCAGGTTCCATTCTTAATGTTTGCAGAAGCTGCTTAAGAACCCCAATTCGCGCTGGCTTCGGTGGTGTCCTTTGCAACAGTGTAGTTTTTTTGTCTATTAGGCTTTTCAGGTTTTATTCTCGACTCAAATGATATCTTCTTGGCAGAACTCACAATAATTTACCATGGCCTTCTTTTGGCTATCGAAATGGGTATTGATGATTTGATTTGCTATTCAGACTACCTCCTTTTCATCAATCTCATCTTTGTTGACACTCTGCGGTATCACATCTACATTGTTTTAGTTCAGGATATTGATGTTAGCCAATCGTAACTTCTCTCTCCGCCATACTCTCATGTAGGGAATCTAGTTTGTCGACTACCTGGCAAAATTAGGAGCTTCCTCTGAAATTGAGTTCATCATTCACTCATTGCCTCCATTCGACCTCCTCTCCCTGATAAGTTTCAACGCGTCAGGAACTTTCTTCTCTAGACCCTAGTTTTTTTTTTTGCTCTTTCTTTTGTTTTGTTTTGATCAGCTTTGTAACAAAAAAAAAATTATTTGATAAAATTAATTATTATTTATGTGATTAGGATAAAATTGTTATTCTAAAAAAACGTGGTTAATGAATAGTAAATGATCAATCACCTCAGAAATTGTAACTTCATGCAATTATCCCCTGAAATTTAGGTAACATAAAAAAAGCTCTTATTTTGTCGAACATTTGTTAGCTTACCTTATTCGTCCATTACCACCGTTTGGTTGTATGATGTGGATGTTAGCTTTCTACATGGAATTGTCATGTACACAAAAAGGACATGTTACGTCGCCATAGGTGGCACTTTGATCCACCAAATTCATATTCATCCGATCCATCTACTACAAAAATTGGTTCAAGTGCTCAAAACTAATAGGTACCACTATTTTCTTCTTTGAATGAGAGTCCTTGTTAGGTAATTGTCGAGTAAAAGTCCTCTCCATTTGTTTAGAACATAGTTTTAAAACTCGACTCGGTCATCAACTCAGTAAGGGTGTTGGGTCACTAGGTTAATGGTCGAACCACTGAATCACTGGTTGAATCGCATGACTGAATCAGATTAAACTGAATAATTCGGCTAGATGACCCAGTATTAAGATTAATTTTATTATAGATTAACCCGATTAAATCGGATTGAACCAATAACTCGACTACTTAAAAACTAAAACCTAAGATATATGTATTTTAGTGTTTGTATAACTATATATTTTTTTAAAGATTATAGCTATATATTTTGATGATATGAAATAGATATTGTTTAGCATATATATTAATATTAATATAATACGTAGATTTTCTAAAAACTATATGTGTATATTTTTTTAGGGGTGAGATGATATAATATTGTGTAAATATTATATTTAATAAGGATGTACTTATTTTATAAAAAATATTATGTACTTAAATATATATAATATATTTCATTTTATAACACAAACATCTAATTGTTTCTGTGGTTAAGTTTCCACCTATTCATTTTAATGTCCATTGTTTGATTTGTATAGTCCCCAACTCTTTCAAATATTGATTTTTTCGTATAAAATTTAAAAGTCAGAGCATATACGGTATTCTCTCGTCCCTTATTAGATGACATGTTTGACAATGTATACTTTGACCGTATTTTATTGTTGGTTTCGTTTCAATGAATATTTTTAAAATATTAATTTTCATTTTTTTATTGGGTATGTTACATTGTAACGAGGCAAAAAGAAAGGGAAAAAAGAGGGAGAGAAAAAATTAATACATTGATATGTGTGTTAGAGTCAACTAAATCATCTAATAAGGGACATAGGGAGTATTAAATAGTATTAATCTGAATAAAGTCGGATCATTAATTAGTTAGTATTAAACTGGTTTGTTGGCTCCAAAAACCAGTCGAGTCGCCGGTTTGTACCAGTTTATTTACATGACCAATTTAACATATGGTTCGAACCGACATAGCTATCAGTTCCCGGTCAAACCAGCTCGACTGACGGTTTTTAAAACTATAATTTAAAATAAATGAACAATATCATTTGACAAAGATTAATACAAAAAAAAGTATGTAGTGACTTCTATCGCTAATTGAATCTTACCACTATTAATTATTTATGTTTTTTTTTCTTCAAACTTTTTTGTGTCTTTATCTTTTGAAAGAATGGAAGTAAAAATAGAGAGAAGATGTTCTAAAATAGAAATGGTTGACACGTGTATATGGTATATCGATGATTGGAAAGAAGATTGTGGAAAGTGTGAGAAAGGTAGAAATGAACGCAAGCAACTGCCCTACAGTGTTGCCATATGATTCCTTCCGCGTGTCTTGTTATGCAACAACAACACGCACTTCTTCTCAGCACCACCGTCCTGTTTCTCTATCTGTGTTCCAATTCCAAAACCCTAATTTCCTCACGGGGAACACTATCTTCCTTAAGATGCAGGTAATTCACTAATTTTACCTTTTTCCTACTCTTTCTCCTTCATTGCATTGCAGCTTTCTAATTTCACTCTTCTTAGGGTATGTATGGAACAAATATTAATTATACATTGAAATTATGAACCATCAATTATAAGGAATTAAGAGAAAAATAGGATACTTTGGGACTTGACAAATTTGAGGGCAATAATGTATGCATTCATGGTTTTACTACAATAAATACAGAGATTTTGCTCAGTGAGTGGCATAAATAAGAACAAAGCAATGGTAGAGAAGTTGCAGCATTTTGGAGTAATCACATCAAGTAAGGTGTCTCAAGTAATGGAGACTGTTGATAGAGCTTTGTTCGTTCCCAGTGGATCATCACCCTACGATGACAGCCCTATGGCCATAGGCTACAATGCCACCATATCTGCACCTCACATGCATGCTACCTGCCTTCACTTGCTCGAAGACAATTTGCAACCTGGGATGCACGCCCTCGACATTGGCTCTGGTATATACTGCACTGCTTAGTCAATGGACCTATTTATAATTATTTCTTGCTTTTCTCGATTTTAATCTATTCAAATATATTCAACTAGCTAGGCATTCTGTTACTTTTTGTGATAATTTAATTTTTTGTCGTTGTGTTATGGTATGGCATAAATGCACTAGTTAAAATCATTAAGGTGCCGACTTAGTACCGGGTGATGATGTGATTGAATATTGAGATAGATGGTATAACTTACACTTATTAATGATAAGCGGTAATTGATAAGGATGAGTAGAAAAGACGGAATATTCTTGCCCAAAAACTAGATTGCATACAATGTGGATGAAGAGTAGCTTATGAGCTATACTTCAACCTTCATCTTTGGATGAGTTATATAGTCAGAGCATGATACTGTGAAAATGTGATGATAACATACCATGACTGTGTTTGTTGAAAGGCAATTAATCAAGGTTCTCCTATTAATTTGCGTAATCCCAATTCATGGTGGATATTTGTTGGTTTGAAGATGTGATATGGAATGGCCGATGTTCTATATCAGAGCAGTTTTATCTTCATTTTTGCTTTTCAGCTTTTTCTAATCATTGTTCTCTTCCTGCAATGTTTACAGTTTTCACCTTTCTAACCGTGTTTGCAGGAACGGGGTATCTGACTGCGTGTTTTGCCTTGATGGTCGGATCCCAAGGCCGTGCTGTTGGCGTGGAGCATATTCCTGAATTGGTTTCCCTTTCAAAAGAAAATATTCAGAAAAGTGCTGCAGCTACACAATTGCAAGATGGTTCCCTTTCTGTTCATGTTGGTGGTATGATTTTGAAAATTTCTGTGAATCAGAAAGATTGAAGCTTTTCATCTTAGCATGGCAATTGAATCTAGTTGACTATGAAAGTTGAATCTAGTCCTTGTTCCAGGTATAAGGGATGAAGACAATGCAAATGATTAAAAAAATTAATTCTGTTAGAGTCCTAAAAATAAACAGAGAAAATATAACTTATTTGTCAAGATGTATTATTTCCTTGAGGCCATCAAGTCCACTAAAACAGAAAATAGAGATGTCCCGAAAGTATTGTTCCTGTTACGATTATCTGAGATCTTTTAGTGTGGTACTATATTCATGACTATTAAATCTAGTGGATTCACTAATCTATGGCTGCATTATTAAACAAGATTATATTAATCTTTGTTGAGGAGTCAAATTATATCCATTTAAAGTTTTGAATTAGTGTTTGTACCAAAAAAGAAATAATGAAATTTCAAATATTTGATTAATTGTTATGATTACAGATGGAAGGGAAGGTTGGCCAGAATTTGCTCCATATGATGCCATTCACGTTGGAGCGGCAGCACCAGAAATTCCCCAACCGCTCATCGACCAGTTGAAGCCTGGTGGGAGAATGGTGATTCCTGTAGGCAACATATTTCAAGATTTGAAGGTGGTGGATAAGAATTCTGATGGTTCTATCAGCGTCCGGACTGAGACCTCCGTTCGTTATGTGCCCCTCACTAGTCGAGAAGCTCAACTTCGCGGCTACTAAGAGGAATCTGAAATCCTGAATGTCGGAAGGTTAATGCCTCAGGTGTCAGTGTTTGGAACTTGAATGCACACTTGGAATTTGTATAGCTAATGTTTCATGAATTTTGGAAGGTTTAAGTTATACAGATGTCTATAAATGGTTGGAACTTGGATGTAAGCACATGCTGTTAGGATTTGTATAGTAAAATGTTTGTGTTCTTCTAACAAGTTAGATTCATGTAAATCACTTGCAGCAATAATCATTTTGATATAATATATGAAATATATGAAACTTGTCTTCTGTTTTTATGTTTTTTAATTTGTGGCTTTTTATGTTGTTTTATGCTCTACACAGTTTTAGATTTTATTACTTCTTCGAACTTTTTTTAATTTTTTTTTATTGAAATTTGTGTGAACAACTTAATTTTTGGTGATAATTGAGTTAGTATTAAATACTATTTTCTACCTCTATGGTATGTTAATCCATATCCAATTGGTGAGGATTCATCTCAGATTTTACAAGGACCAAAATTCAAATATCGTTGTCGATATAATGTCCGTGTTGATGTCAAGACTCAACTTATCTAAATTATATTGTATGAATAGAATTAATTTTTGCAACTTCAATGAACAAACCTATTCTCTGTAAAATTTCAATTTATTAGTGTTGTTTTGAGATGATCCTTATTCTAGATTCTTTTAAACCAAAAGAAAGATCTATAAGTTATTTTGGTCGTAAATAATTAGGATCTATATTACATGCATATTCAGTAAATTGCTAATAGAATTCTAAACTATATGAAGTAAAATCACATCGATCATTAGCATATAGATTTGGCCTATTTACTTGTATGTTTATAATGCAGTCCATGGTTAAAATGTCACGTGTGAGACATCTGTAGTCAATATGTTTGTGTTTGTGTTTGTCATAGCTCTTATGAAGAAAAGTAATGCAAAGAGTAATCAATACACCATTGTCTTACAATGAAGAAAAAGAAGAAGAAGAAAAAATTATGAAGATGGGTTGTTCATGTATGGTGATGTCAGAAGAAGAACTCATTCACAAATCTCGCTTGTCTTACTCTGGTATTTGTTTTTCTCCCCCTCTTGCTACTTCACTTTTTTTGTTTCCATCTTCCCTTTGAGCTTGAATCATGGCTTTTCTTATCCCTATGCTTTTTCGGTTTCTGCTTTTCCCCTAGTCCAGGGAAACAAAACAAAACAGAACCTTTTGGCTTACATTTTGCAATAATATATATAAACTAGTTAGTAAATTGGTTTAGTTCATTCAACAATGTTTAGCTCAATAAAGCCAAAATTCAGGGTTTTTGAAGTTATTATTATTTGTCTGCTACTCAAATTTGCATAAACTTCAGTGTAAATTTCACCAATGAATGTGTTCCAAGTGTTCTTCATCTGTACAAGTAACCGTTTCTTTTGAAGTCAGTACTATTTCACAAAGGCCTTCTTGGCTTTAAGGCTAATCACAATTTCTTAGCTTTTTTTAATCACATTGTTCATTTTATGGAAAATTAGAATTTAATAGAATAATTAATAATTGTTTTCCATTTGTGCTTATCACAATTTACACACACACCCTCATTCAAGAGTTTTTGTTATATAACCCAACAAATGAAAAAACTATTTAGTTTCTTAAGCCTCGTTGTTTGACAAAAGGTTGCGTGAGAGGGATTGTTGAGTGAGTGACAATGACGAACTGCACAGAGGAAAATAACATGAGTGCTTCATCTTCAACAGCACCAACTGAGGTGCCACAAAGTTCTGTTTTTGACAATTTGGCTTCAATGAAGCATGAACTTTCTGATATCGATGAACACATGAGGTCATTGAGAAGGATCCAAATTCGTAGCCCAAGAAAATATGTTATTGGGAATAAGTTTGATGCTGACAGTTCTTCTTCTGGGGATGAAAAAGGTTGTTTTTTATTTAATTTGATTCTGATATCTTTATGTGTATGAAAAACTGTTCTTTTGTTTAATAGTGGCATAACAAAAATTAAAAATAAATGTTGATACATTAGAATTGAAGCCAGATTAATAAGTTATGTTTGATCTATATATTTTATTGTGCTTGGATGTGTTTTGCTGACTAGATTTGATCATATGTCAAGTCTTTAATTTAGCTCTGGGTTTTCTGAGTATTGATTGAATGATCCATGAAGGTGTGTTGTATATTTGGATGGTAGGAAAAGGTAAAAAAGGGTGGTGAAAAATTAAAGCCTCTAAACCGAGCCTTTTCAATTTTTTTGCAAAAACAAAATTTTCCCCCTAATGTAGAGAATTTAGATGATTTCAATTTTGTCCATCTGTATCGGAGCAAGACATAAAATTAATTAATTAATTAATTTATTCAACTTATCTTTTATTTTGAGATGTACTTTGTATGTCAAAATGAAGTTCTTGTGCTAGAAATAACTTGCTGATGTTGATCCATTTTGAACCGAACAGAAGGTACTTCAGTCTTTAATCCAATTGATCTGGATGGTGATTCTCCACCAATTATTAAGTGTCCTGGATGTGATTTTGACATCAAAGTGTCTCCATTATGCAACTATCCGGAAGATCCAACATACAACTCACGTACTATGGTATGACCTCCTGTATTTTATAATTTATGTTCAGAAAAACTTACTGGTAAAGTATATCCGTTTCTTTAAGATTTGGTTTGATAGATTTGATAACTGGACTAATGACTTTGTTTTATAAATGGATGTCTTTGCTTAGATTGTCTTGAAATTTAACAAAATTTTGATATAGCTGCCTGGTATAGTGCACCGTCCTGATCTTAATAAAAAGACGAGCATGAGGCAACCATTATAGTCAAAAACTAAAGAAAAAAAATGAAATAAGACATCTGTAAACATTTGATCCTGGTATAGCATTTGTCGCCGGTATAGTCTTAGTTATAATAATTGAAATTTGATATCTGAATGGCTGTTTCACTCTACCTATCAGATTTGTCCAATGTGTAATGAAAATTTAGAGAGTTCAATCTTCCCAATCTTGCCAAAGGTATCTGTTACTTGTCTTATCATTTATGCGCTTTAATTGTAACATAGCTTAGTTTCAGGTAGCAGTATTTGATTCTTCTTATTTTCAGCCCATTTCGAACCCGTGGAGAATGGATGTCTCCATTGATGAATGAGAATTGTATGACAAGATAAATCCTTCCTGGGGAAAAACCAAACACAATCCAACTTCTGATTCACATTTGTCACTATCTCGGGACAATGTATATGTTCCAAGCTCCAATGAGTTTTTCTCAGATGAAGATACCATCAGTGATGCCTCAGACGTTACGGATGCAAATGATATTCTCATTGGAAAAAGGTATGATCCTGCTTTTGGATAAGTTATAAATATCAACTGTACTCATGAGTGAAAATGTCTTTCTGAAATTAAGATCATTGTAACTCATTCATTGTTCTCTACATTTAATAAAAATATTGCTTCTTGTGGTATAGAAAATTATGCACCTGATGGTGTTACCATAGATTTCCAAATTATTGTACTTTACAGTACATTTCTCAGTTATCTGCGGATCAACAGGATATCATTGAGGGTTTATTCTGTGGCAGATTATCATGATGAGACATTACATATAAGAAAGAAGACAGTTATTATATTGCCGCTTTTTGGATTTTTATTTCTCTAATATTTTTTTTCCGTTTTAAGGTTACTTGAAAAGATACAGGAGGTGTGTGTATCAAGAGATTTACTCAATAATCTATCGTTATTGTCTTTCTGAATGTGAAAATTCTCATTCCAAACCATGAATAAATTTTTATTGCTAAAATTACTTGACTGTTAATGTGGTGTGACGGTGGTTATTATATTCATGTGATATGGTTTACAATTACATCTTGTTTTTCTCTTTGACTATGCTTATTCAATTACTTGCAAAATGTGGATCAATATCTAACCTGTAGTACATTCCATACATTTATATATTAAATATCTGGTGCATTAAATTTTGACTTTGACTATGCTTATTCAATTACTTGCAAAATGTGGAGCAATATTTAACCTTCAGTATATTTCATACATATATGTATTAAATATCTGGTGCATTGATTTTTTACTTTGCTTTAGTGTTTTTCAAATTAGTTGTTGAAATAAGGTTTTATGATAAGTATCTTCCTAAACACGCCCAATGCTGAAATTGTGGTGATGGTTTTATGTTTGCAGCTCTGGCGGAGCAGAAGTAGCGGATACCGGCCATGAAGAGGAGATTCAAGAGAGAAGTAACAAGGCTGCTTTTGCTCAAGAGTTGTTTATGTCAGCTTTATTCTCAGAATAATTGATAGGACAATTAGTCAATACATTGTGAGGAATTGCTTAATTACATCTTGAGATAGCTTTCATGCTTGTAAAATTTACAGCATTGGCTTTTATTCTGGTGCATGAGTTATTATTATAGGATAATTATAAATATTTTGGATAACGGATAGCTAGCAAATTGGATGGTTGGCTCTATTTTGTGGTCATGTGTTACTGAACAATTTAGTGACATTTATATATAAGTTTATGTTTTATATTTCTTCATTACCAGTATGATTTGCATGCAATGTTTTGAAATTTAAATTGGAAATCAAATCGACAAGACTTCTTGGTCATGATTCGATAACTAAACCAGATATCCTTACAAGGATCGAAGACAGAACCTGTGGTCTTATCGGTAAAACAAGGATACCAAATTTGGTTTTGGTTATTTTAAATGTTGCAACAGGGTGGAAATAGAAATGGTGAGCAACAAAACTCACTGTCCAAAGTAAAATCCGTGATGATGACATAAGGTTGAACTTTCTGATTTCAGTCTTTAATCCAGTTGATCTGAATGGTGATTCTTCATCGGCTATAAAGTGTCCTGGATGCGATTTTGACATAGAAGTGTCTGAGTTACGCCACTGTTCGGAAGATCGGACATATAACTCATATTCTATGGCATGACCTCTTCCATTTTATAATTTATGTTCAGCAAAACTTACTGATAAAGTATTTTCCCTTTTTGTTAGATTTGATTTGGTAGATTTGATAACTGTACTGATGACTTTGTTTCTTTTATAAATGGATGTCTTTGCTTAGCTTCTAATGAAATCGAACGAAAGTTTTATCTATCTACTTGATATAGTGCACTGTCCTGATCTTTAAAATATTATGAGCATAAAACAAGCATTTTAGTCAAAAACTAAGAAAATAAAATAATACATTTTTCAACATTTAACACACGTACTTAGTTATAATTGAAATTTGGTATCTGAATGACTGCTTTACTGTCCTGTTTGTGAACAATTCATCCTTGCCAAGCCTGCGAAAGGTCTTTGTGATTTATGTTCTTTGATTGTAACATAGCTCAGTTTCTGCGTCGGAATATTTGATTCTTTATCTATGTCAATTCTATGTATTGATATAACGATGTATCATAGCGGACTTTGTCCACTTGGAAGTTGGAACCCACGACAATACGACATCTTGAATGTTGATTGGATATTGCATGACAAGAAACATGCCTTTTGGGGAAACATCTGGAGACAATGTATATGTTCCAAATTCTAGTGATACTTTTTTTTAAGATTAAGATACCATTAGCCGTGCCTCCGACGTCACCCTTACTAAGGACATTTCCCTTGGAAAAAGGTATGATCCTGTTCTTGGATATGTTATAAATATCATTGTAACTGATTCATTGTTTTCTACATTTAATAAAAAATATTGCTTCTTGTGGTATGTAAAATTATGTAACTGCTGGTGTTACCATGGATTTCCAAACTATTATACTTTACAGTACCTTTCTCAATTATCTGTGGGTATACAGGATTACATATAAGAAAGAAGACGGTTATAATCCTGCTCTTCGGATATTTATTTTCTAATATTCTTTCCGTTTTAAGGTTACTTTGGAAGATACAAGAGGAGGTCTGCGTATATGATATCACACTCAGCAATTTAAAGGATCATGTAACAAGAAGTTTACTCAGTAATCTATCATTATTGTCTTTTTGAATAGGGTAGTGCTATATCTTGCGAAGAAAATCCTCGCGAAAATATCACGATTGACAATTCCATATACTTAATTAATTGCCAAAGGCTATTAAAAGTTAAAACTAGTTACACAAGTAACTCTAGCACTTCGATCAAACAATCTTCTCTTCACATACTCATTTTTAAAACCAATTATATTTAACCATAACAAAAGAGCTTATTACATATTCATGATTATTTTATCCTATCATTACAATCAAACCATAGAGTTGATATAGGTTTAACTAATACATGATTACTAAAAATCAACATAAAAGGAAGACTCAAGGACTGTCCTGGACAGTAACAACACACAGCATAGGTTTAAGCTAGAGGTGTGATGTTGTTGTAAACAAGATGTCTTGCTTTGTGAATTGGAATGAGTTTCACTTTGATGCTTGTAAAAACAGGCATTGAGTCTTATTCTGTTGCATGATTCATTATAGGATAATAACAAATTTTTAGCATATTGGATAGCTAGGTAACCGTAGGAACTGTAGTTGCACAAAAGGAATCCGAATCTGAGAAACATGAACTCGGCAGCGAGTGGAGGAGGACTGGAAGCCTCATATCGAAGTGGCAATAGTGAGGATCATGACATAGATATCTTATAGCTGAAGTCACAAAGCAGTTGCAATCACTTTTCCTGGCGAATCCAACGGAGGTCAAGAAATAGATCGAGTCTCTCATTGAGCGAGATTTTTTGCAGAGGGGTCACAGCAGCAGAAAAATTCATCAATATCTTGTGTAGAATTGTTAAAAACTTGTTTGTTTCAGTAGTCACAATAATGCCTATTAAATAATGAACCAGGTGAAAATTTGCCAATTATAAATAGCTCCATTGATTTCAATGTTATATTAATCTGTTTTCCTATTTGTTGTTGTGATGTTCCATCTAATATTTTGAATAACCAAGAAAATTAACGCTGTTGTTGGTAAGCTAACTGGATAGTTAACAAAAAGGTAGTAATGTAACCTTGAAATTCTTTAGATAAATGAAATAGTGAATTTGGTCCCATATCAAAAACACTGAATTTACAATTTAGTTTAGTCCTCTAGGAAAAAAAAAACTTCTAATTCTTACAAAAACAAATCAAGACAAATTAGTCATTCTCTCAATATTTTTGCACAACTAGTTTTTTTTGACATTGTTGAACTGTGATAAGGCTGATGACGCTCCACTTGTCATGTGGTTGATGTATTTAGTCTAAATTTTGCTCCAATTATATAAACTTTAGTTGATCTTTTTTTACTTATTTTTTTTGAGGGAATCTATTTTTACTTTTTTTTTTGAGAAAATAAAGGATCTATGCAACTTTTTTTTTGACGTTATGTAAATTCAGTATTACATATCCTCAAAAAAGGAAAAAACAGTATTGGTAATTTCTTAGGATTGATTCACCTCATGGGCTTAGAAACATAACAATCATTAAGTCTTGATTTCTGCTCTTCCCCCAGCACAAAACACTTACATCCTGCAGCCATGTCCAAATTGCCCCTGCGCATCTTAAGTAACGCAAAGTTGCTGTTTTCGTACAAAACCATCAGCCCATACTCCAAGCACCATTTTCTTTCCCTCCGCCTTCGAAAACCCAAAAAGTGTGAATTTTTGGGTCAAAATCCTCATCCCAAACCATTGCAAATCGTCAGGAAGCAAGTTTCTACGCTCATCAAGCATCAAATATCAGGTATTGTATCATCAAAACTCATCTCATTTTGTTGATTTTTGTGCTTGGTTCGTCTGTTTTTCGTAGGCAGTAGGGCTTGGTGCGCACGTTAACTTGCACAAGGGTTAAAGGCTGCGTGACCTAAGTCGCATAAGAGTTAAAGTGTTGCGTGACTTAGGGTCCTGTTTTTTGAATTTTTTGCGCCACTTTTGTTCAAGGTTAGCTTGTTCCACAAGTAATTTATTTATTCTTCCTTTGTAATTTTTTTTATTCAATAGATATATAGTAAGATGGTTGACAATGCGGCGGGTGATGACGTTGAACCGAAACCGGCCAAAAATGAAGCTTCTGGTGATGCTTTCGGTGAAGGTTTCGGCGATGTCAAACCAACCGTTAATGTGAAACCGTTTAAAGTCAAAATTCCATTTCAAGCTCGCATTGGTAAAATTGAAGAACCTAAACCGGTACCTATCGGTGTTGTTTGTGAAGGTCGCGACACTGCCTCATTTTTTACAACAAATGCAAGATGGAGAGCAACAAGAGTTGCTTGATTGGGTTCGTCAACAAGGGGTAAGGGCCGTATTTAGTGTTTGTATAGATAAATCTATTATAAAAAGGTACTTGACGATGCAATGTGAAAGGAGTGGGATATACAAGCCACCTAAGACGAGGAAGAAACCGAACCTTGAAGGCATCGGCTCAAGGAAATGTAATTGTCCGTTTAGATTGAAAGGTTTCTTTGATAAGGATAGAAATGATTGGTGGCTTGCAATGCTTTGTGGAATGCACAACCATGACTTGGATGAAAAGTTATCAGGACACCTTATTGCGGGTAGACTTAGTGCGGAGGAGAAGAAAAAAATTATCGACATGACAAAGAGCTTGACGGTGTCTCAGAATATTCTCACCAATTTGAAGCAAAATAACAAAGAAAGTGTGACAACTATCAAGCAAATGTACAATGTGCGAACAAGATGGCGCACGTGGGAAAGAAGTAACATGACGAAGTTGCAATACTTGATTTCGAAGTTGGTAGAGCATAAATATGTCTATTACACAAGATGCAATAGTAACGAAACCACTCTTGAAGACATATTTTTTGCTCATCCGGAGTCAATTAAATTGCTCAACACTTTTCCGACCGTTTTGGTCATGGACTCCCTTACAAAACCAACAACTACCGAATGCCGTTGTTTGAGATAGTTGGTTGCACCTCTACAAAAATGACGTATTCCGTTGGTTTCGCCTTTCTTCACTTTGAATTAGAGGATAACTTTACTTGGGCACTTACGAAGACAACATGCCTAAGGTGATTGTCACCGACAGGGATGGTGCTTTGATGAATGTCGTTGGCACAGTTTTCCCTGAAACATACACCATGCTTTGTTTTTTTTCATATTGGGAAGAATGTAAGGGCTAAGTGCATCACAGATTGTAAAGTTCACCCAAAGTCTCCTAAGGGTGCAAAAGTTGACAAGAAAGAATTGAAGAAGAACAAGGTGAAGAATAGAGAGGTTGTTGAGAAAGTCGTGATCGCTTGGAGAGAGTTGGTCGAATCTCCTACGGAGGAATCATATGCAAGTAATTTATTGAAATTCAAAGAGGTATGCATGCCATTTTCGGAATTCATAACATATGTTGAAACCACGGTTTTGAACCTTAAGGAAAAATTCGTGAGGGCATGGACGAATAAAGTCTTGCATCCAGGGTGTAGAACCACCAACATTGTTCAATCGGCTCATGGAGTGTTGAAAAAATATTTGAGGAGTAGCGTTGGTGATTTGGCATCATGTTGGGATGAAATAGACAAGATGTTGGCCGTGCAATTCGGTAAGATACAAGGAAGTTTTGGGAGGAACAAAACAGTCTCGGAACACAAATACAAAAACATCAAGATGATGAGAGAGTTGAAGGGTTATTTATCTAGACGGGCATTGAAATTTATCTATGATGAATTGAAACGCTCCAAGACATTCACTTTGATAAGGAAGATTGTGGTTGTGTGCAAAAGACATCGTACAGGTTACATTGTGCGTGTATTATTGCCATGAAGAACAACCAAAAATTGCCTCTTGTCTTGGATGATATATACCCTCATTGGAAAAGGTTAAGTCTACAAGGAGAAGAGATTGATGATGATTTTTCCGTGATGGAAGAGTGAAATGGCATTCAAGAACGTCTCAAGACAAGCCCTTACAATATGAAACTCTACATCAAAGAGATGATGCGTCAAATAGCATTTCCGGAAACCACAAATTTGTGTCCATTCAAGAAAGGCGGTAACCAAGGGAGCACCTAAAATGAAGAGGACTACACTCAAAGTGTCATCAACGGGTCGAATCCCCTCTATGTGGGAGACTATTGATTCTCAAAATCCGGATAGTCAACCTTCACAACCAAAGAGGTCACTTCCAAAAAGGAAAGATGCACGCCTTGGCACTTACTCCCGCTCACAAGCTTCATCCTCTACTTCAAAACCGTTTCGGAATATCCCATACATTTCACAAATTTCAAATATCGTGAGGCCTTTTGCTGAAGAAATTATGAATGTTAAAGGGGATGGTCATTGTGGATTCCGGGTGGTAGCTAAGCACTTGGGGATGGATGAGGAAGATCATGTATTATTTCGTCAAGCACTTATTCAAGAGTTGAGAAATCATAAGAGTGACTACATGCCGATATATGACACGGAGGAGCGTTATAACAAAATCTTGAATGGTTTATACCCTCCAAAATGTACAAGTGGTATTGCACCGGTAGGTAAGTGGTTGACCGCTCCGGATATGGGTCACATTATTGCTTCTTGCTACAAAAGACCCGTTGTTCTACTGACTTTGCCCAAAATGGGTGGTGTATGTGAGACATATTTTCCAATCCGAAGTGCTCCACCACTTAATCCATATGCCAACATCATGTGTCTTTACTTAATTCCCGACCACTATCTTCATGTTATTTTGAAGGAAAGTTGTTTGTTACCACCGAGTTGTAAGGAGTGGATGAACAACAAGATTGGTGAGGCAGAGAATTGGCATTTTGCGTTTTTGGATAGACAAAACGCCTTCAACGAGCTCATGTCTAAGGAGCCAAAGCCGTCAAAGAAACCAACAAATGAGCACAATCAAATTGTTTGTGATAATACTCCCACTTCGGAAAAAAAGAAACAAGAATTCGAAGTCATGGAATACATGGAAGAAGAGGAAAATTTAGGAATGTCACTAAACTTCTTAGATAGGTTATAGGTTATGACACTTTTTGGTCGGTCGATGTTCGTCCTATTTTTTGGTGGTATTACACCCCGGCGTATTTTTGGGTGGTCGATCATGTAATTTGGATATTTGTGGCCAATATGTAACTAATATTATATAAATATATAAAATGAAATATTTTTTTGGTGGCCGGTTATGTCACACCAATTATTGCTCGCATTACTTTGTCTCTAATTATTCAACTATTTATGTTATCTCATATTTGTTTTTCATTATATTTTTGTGAAGTGAAACATGTCTGAAGATGCAGAAGATCCGGTTAAACTTGAAGTTCATTATGTAAATGTGAAAAAGAAGGCTTGGTTCACTGTAAACCCCACCGACAAGTTGGACGAGTTGAAAGCAAAACTTGACGTCTTCTTTATCCAAATTGGTTCAAATCATAGAACACGTGATGTGATAGTAAATGTGTTAGGCCTAGACTTGGGGGAGGATAAGGAAGAGGACTTCTGGAAGACCGTGTATTATCCACAACTACTCAAAGATGATAGCGACGTTGATTACATATTTAGGTTAATGGTTGAGAATAACACTTTGTATCTTTTTGTCCGATCCATTGAAGTGTAATATTTATTTAAGTGTAATAGTGTAATGTTTTCCAAATTTGTGTCCGTATTGTTGAATTTTAATGAATTTTGTTTATGTAATTTAACGATGAATTTGGGTAATTTTGACCGCTTATGTGAGATTATGTAATTTTAGAAATTCATGGACAAATTTGTGTAATTTAGATCGTTTACGTGTCATTAAGTGTGTTTAAGTGATTACGGGTCATTACCTGCGAATTTGTGTAATTTGGACTGTTTGGATTGTTATGTATGATTATGTGATTGTGAGAAAACGATGTTTTTGTGTAATTTTGATCGATTATGTCCTATTATCCGATAATCTTGTTAAACTGGCGTAATTCGGTTCAATTATGAGCGTGTAAAGATTACGAGTCATTAGTGACACACTTTGCAATTAAAGCATATCAGTACAACAATAAATGTTGTACTGATATATCAGTAGAGCGTGAGTTAACTCACGCATGTGTTAACACTTTGCGTGAATTAACTCACGCAGTGTTTTACACTTGCGCATCTTAAGTGACACAGCGTTAGTTAAGTGACGCATAGTTTTACACGTGCGTTAGTTAACTAACGCAGGGGTATTTTGGTCAGTTTGGTTGGGTGCGAGCGAAAAGTGCAGGTGGGAGAGCAGAAATCTAAACATTGAGTGGGTTGTTTCTGTAAACTTAACTCAATTGATATGGATATTGCATTATTTATGCATGGGTTGGAGTTCAAACTCTAGACTCCCCACCTCTTTATCTTTAAAAGGTGAATTTTTAATCACCAGACTACTTGACTAAATAATAAACATTGAGTGGGTTTAATTGTCACGAGTTTTCATAAATTAATATTAATTAACAAGTTGATTAAGTATATTTTTTGACTCAATTTGATTAAATAATTAAATAAAATAATATCTAGTTTATATAAAAATTAAAAGTCGTAATGATTATTTAAAATGTAATTAAATACTTGATATCCTCTCCAAATTCAATGCCTTGTTATTTTATTTTATTTTTACTTTTTTCATGCTCTAACATGAAATTGTTCTTTTTTTTTGTGTGACAAAACATGCCATTGTTCTTAAAATGCACATCATCCTTAAGCTTGTATTTTTTTAAAAAAATATATATATATATCAAAAAGGTAAATGAAAAGAGGCACATCCCATGCAATATCTTTGCCCAATAAAAAAAACCTTGTGCAATTTATGTTACTAAGATAGTTGTTTGGGAATGATAGCACAATTTATGGTTTTAATGTGATTCGCAATCGGTCATTCAAGGTTTTTACAATTCATATATTGTTCATTAGAAATTGACAAACGGGTGGCACAACTATTTATCTTATCATGTACATGTGCTATTGAGAAAGCTGTTCGAAAAGGGTGGCACAATCTATGGCTTTGATGTGATTCAGAGTCGGTCATTCAAGATTTTTGCAATACATATACTGTTTATTTAAAATCGAGAAACAGGTGGCACAACTGTTTATATTGCCATGAATGATATTGAGGTAGATGTCCGTAAAGGGTGGCAAAATGTATGGCTTTAATGTGATTCTTATCTAGTTATTTAAGCTTTTTGTGATGCATATATTGTTCATTGGAAATTGAGAAACATGTGGCTCAACTGTTTATCTTGCTATGTATGGTATTGAGATAATTGTTCAGAAAGTGTGGCATAACTTATGGCTTTAATGTGATTTGTGGTCGGTCGTTCAAGCTTATTACAATAAATATATTGTTTATTGAAAAATGAGAAACAGGTGGCTCGAAAGTTTATCTTACCGTTTATGTTATTCAAATACTTCTTTAGAAAGTGTGGCACAATTTCTGGTTTTAGTGTGATTTTAAGTCAGTCACTCGAGCTTTTTACAATACATATGTTGTTTATTAGAAACTTAGAAACAGGTGGCTTCAATTGTTTATCTCGCGTGTATGCTTTTCATATAGTTTTTCAGAAAGGGTGGCATAATTTATGACTTTAATGTGACTCTCAGTCGGTCATTTAAAGTTTTTACAATATATATATTGTTCATTGGAAATTGATAAAAACATAGCTCAATTGTTTATCTTGATATGTATTCCTCACCACCTCCCCCTCGTAAGCTAACCAGCTTCATCCGTCGCACACATGCACCGTGCCATCGAAAGAAGAAGCCAACAGACTCATCATCGCGGGTAAAGAAGTACAGGACGATGGCTAATATAATGGTGAGGGCTAAATACGCAGTGATTGAGAAGGAGGATTACAACGACTGCATGTGTGAGCGATGTGGATCTGGTGAACAACCTGAGGAGCTTTTGTTGTGTGACAAATGCGACAAAGGTTTTCATATGAAGTGTCTGAGACCGGTTCTTGCTAGAGTTCCTATTGGTTCATGGTTTTGCCCCAAGTGCTGTTCTGAGCTAGAGAGAGTGAAAAGTAAGTGATCAATAAAAGATGGTGTACAAATAAAAAGACGGACGTTGTGTGACTGTCTTTGCTAAAATATTAGCTATCAATATAATATGGTGCATAAATAAAAAGACGGATGTTATGTGACCGTCTTTGCTAAAAAAACTAATTGTCCCGTTCTTACAGTCTAGTGGTTTTGTTGTGAGGACGTTTTATGTGGAATCATGGGTTCAAACCTGGGTCACCACATTCCCCCTCCCTATGTATGTATGTTTAAGTATGCATCGGTCACTAGGCCAATAATGAAATAAAATAAATATTTATGCATAACTGTCAATGGGTTATTTATCAAGTTTATTGATTGACATCGGCACTTTGATGCATGACCCTCGGTGAGTTGATTATTATTCTTGATTCTTTACATCGACACACTGATGCATAATCTTTAGTGAATCAATTACTAAGCTTGAATGTTTGTGTTGCCATGTATGTTATAGGGATAGTTGTTCTGAAAGTCTGACACAATTTATGGCTTTAATGTGATTCATAGTTGATCATTCAAGTTTTTTGAAACACATATATTAAACATTGAAAATTGAGAAACAGGTGACTCAAATGTTTATCTTGTCATGTATGTTATTGAAATAATTATTTGAAAAGGGTGGCACAATTTATGGCTTTAATGTGATTCGCGATTCAGATATTCAAGTTTTTTCGCAAAACATATAGGGTTGAATAGAGATTGAAAAATAATTGACTCAATTGTTTATCTTGTCATGAAGATTTTTTTCTTTGAAAAATAATTGACTCAACTGTTTATCTTGAAACACATATGGTGGCACAATTTATTGTTTTAATGTGATTCAGAGTTTGGTCATTGAAGATTTTTGCAATACATGCATTGTTCATTGGAAATTGAGAAAATGGTGGTTCAAGTGTTTATCTTGTCAAGTATGCTATCAATTTGTTTGGAAATTGTAGCACAATTTAATGTGATTCGTTGTCGGTCATTCATGTTTTTTGTAATACATATATTATTCATTGGAAATTGAGAAATAGGTGACTCAACTGTTTATCTTACCGTATATTCTCTCTGGTATTATATTTAAGCAAATATTCATATTTTAGGCTTATTGAATAACTTATTTATCTAATATATATTATAAACCACATACATTAATTATTCTATGAATATGAAAAATGAATCCTTGCTTATAATGAGATCAGAGAGAGAATGATATTGATATAATTGTTTGGAAAATGTGACACAATTCATGTCTTTAATGTGATTTACGGTTGGTCATTCAAGCTTTTTTCAATGAGTACTACTCTTCATCGCGAACAAACCTCTCACAAGAACGTCCCGAACAATACGTGTAGTAATCTTAAAGGAAGGAGCAGCGTGTAAATTGGAAATAGGCGGAAATCATGGTTGGCATGTGTGATAAGGAACAAATCACTTAGTGCCACGTCGTCTCGTGATGCCTTTGTGGTCGGTATTGTTCGTTGGAAGTTGAGAAACAATAACCCTATCGTCTCGAGAAAAATTAATATTTAAATGAGAGAACTGACGTGTGTTTGTATTTTGTAACAATAACATAGTAACCCAAGAAATATATGAGAGGTGATCTAAGTAATAAGTTGAGTTTTTAATGGGGTTAACAAGAGTAAATAAAAATTAATTATTTTGATCATTGTGTATGTAATTAATGTTGTTTATTTTTTCTTACAAATGTAATTTTAAATAGTAAATAACAATACTTACTCGGGAACAACGTTTTGCTCCTGTCAATGTCTCAGGTTCGATCCCCCAGTGGTAATTTCGGTGGGCAAGTCCATACAGAGCATAGATTTGGATTCAAATGGGGCCCCTGCAAGTGGGTGGTGGGATTGGTTCCCTCGAATTAGTCGATTCTAGGATCGAATACCGAGTTTTAAAAAAAATATAAAATTTAGCCTTTTTGTAAATTTCTATAAAATTAATTACAGTCAATGCGTAAAAATAACAATCAAATTCCCTGTATATGATATTTTATTTTTAAGTGCTGTATTTTATTCTAACAAATGTTTTGAGAAAAGTCATCGTGGGCTTCGCTCAGTTGGTTGGACAATGCATAAAAATATGCAAGGTTCAGGGTTCAAACCCCGACCACTACCAAAAAAAAATGTTTTGAGAAAATATATTATTCTAACACTTTGAAATATTATTCTTGATAATGATTAGTTTATATTTTTTAAGGGATTAATTTATATATTTATTAACTTTTTTTAACTGATATTTTTATTATTACATAAAAAGAAGCAATATACTTTGTCAAAAAAAAGAAAAAGCAATATACTTGACAAAAAAAAAGCTATAATATTTGCAGGCACGATTTTATTGAGAGAGCGGAAACAATAATTAATGTTCTCAAATATGATATTTAATTACAATATAGTAGTTTTTTAATACTTGAGATGTTATATTAATAATAATAAATCTATAACTAGATATTATAGATATATTTCATTTATAATGTCTTCAAATTGGAAACCACTATTTTCTTCTATGGATTTGAAGGAAATATATTTCGGTCAAAATTTAAAGGAAATATTCTCTATCATCAAACAAAGGAAATATAGGTCCTAGTGAACTTAGCTCGGTTGATATGGACAATGCATAATATATACAAGGTCTGCGGTTCAAACCTCGACAATAAAAAAAAAAACAAAGGAAATATAGAATAAATTAGTTTTATATCAATACCTAATAAAAATATCTTATTTTACTAAATCGTTATATATATATATTCTTCTGACGCTATTATTAAAAAAAGTCCTTGTAATATATGCGACTCGGGTAATAGTCACCGTAAAAAAAATACACACATTCTACCTTTGTAATTCAAAATTTCTCATATTTTTATCATCCAACAGCTCAATCATAGAGGAGGGCTAACGTGACATTTTTTCTCACAATTTTTTGGTAAACATTAATTGATGGGTTAAAATCAAGAAAGAATATGCAATTTTGTTCATGTAGACGTAAAGTCCAAAAAATAACTTAAAGTTTAATTTTCTCACGAACTTTCACAAACATGTTTAGGACCTTAAAATAGGGTCCCACACTTACTAGAATATTTCGACATAGGATGGATTAATTATGATATTTTAAGTTGCAAAAAACTCAAACACCAAAACAATTTAGACCTAAAACTTGAGTTTTGAGCTGGTACATTGCAGAGACCTATATAAAAATACAGATTTGTGAGGTTTCATAGTTATCTCAATACATATCAATTTATTTTGATTTTTTGACCGAAGCATGCAAAATCGCAATTTTGCCCCGAGTAAGCAATTTTGATTTATAACATCATGAAAACTTCCACCACGAATTTTTTTTATTTTTAAATTAGAGAAAAATTAATTATGAATTTTTGTTCCCCATAATCAAAAATTTCTTTAAATGGGGGGTTGTAAAGGAAGAAGGGAATGAGTGATTTTTTTTTATTAAACAAATACATGTTTTTTAATTTTCAATATCAACCCTTGGATGTTATTTTGCCACATGTCTTGGATCCATTACTCTAAATAGACTAAATGGAGCATTATCTAAATGTTCCATACACTCGGAACAAAATTGTTATTTTGCATGTTTTGGTCGAAAAATTCAAATAAATTGAGGCATCTTCAGAAAGCTATGAAACTTTGCACATCTTTTATATGTATTTTTATAGAGGTCTATGCAAAATATTAGTTTGAAATTCAATTTCTATGTCAAGGTTTCTGATGTCATTATTTTTTAGATTTTGGCGCTTTAAAAAATCGTAACTAATTCGTCCCTTATCGAAAAATTCTAATTTTATGTGTGAGGTCTTATTTTAACGTCCTAAACATGCCAACAGAAATCAAGAACTACCAAAATTCAACCTCTAGATAACTTTTCTGCACTTTTTGTCTACGTGGAAAAAAATTGTCTAGTTTTTCGTTATTTCAACCCCTCAATTAATGGGATATAGATTGCATGTTGTAACAAAAGTATGCGGTGGCACACTATTTTCAATCCTAACCATTTCAATATAATATAGTATTATCTTAAATTTGAGATATTATTTTAACAATGATAAATCTTTTTTTTTTGAAGAATAATGATAAATCTATATATTGATATTATGAATTTTATTTCATATATAATGTTTTCAAATTGGAAACCACTATTTTCTTCTATATACTTAAAGGAAATACCATTTAGGGTCGAAATTCTAAAGAAATCTACTATATTGTCAAACAAAGGAAACATAATATACACCCTCCGGTCACTATTATAAGCAAAACTTGATATTTTAGATTCATTCAATTAATGATGTATATAATCTTTATTATAGACCACATACATTATTTAATGAATGAATCTAAAATGTTGAATTTTGTTTATAATAATGCCTGAAGGGTGTATTGCAGTTAATTTTTTTTTCACTAACCATACATGAAATTCAATTATTGATACGACACAGAAATATAAAGACATTTAATTCATCTAATTACAACTTATATGATACTACAAATGTTGCATACATGTCATCATGAATTTAACTCAGTTGTAAATATTACATTATTTGATAGTTAAAATTTGAACCCCTAAGACCATATTTTTCACTTTAAAAAGGTGAATTTCTACCTAGAGACAAATGTTGCATACATTTAATAAACATAGAACATAAATTTGAATGTGCAATTCTCTACTTCTTACTTATTCCAGCATAAATTATAAGTCGTTTTACTCATTGCAAATAAAAAAAAATTATGAGTTATTTTACAAAAGTATCATTCATTAATAGTATATGAAAAATAAATAAAGAATTAAAAGAAAAAGGAGTAAAAATAACAAGGATATAATAGAAAAGTTAACATTAGTGTTTTACTGATATTGTAAAAAAAATTATAACTTGAGACAAAATTTTTCTAAAACGATTTATAATTTAAAAAGATGAGAGTAATATTTAGAACGTTGAAAATAATAATGACATATCATTAAATTCAAAAACTAATTTAAACATACAATGAATTCAAAATTTTATTCCAAAACTAATTTAACCATACAATGAATTAAAAATCTTATTCCAAAACTAATTTAACCATATAATGAATTCAAAAGGTTTTTTGACCAAACAATTAATGTGATTCAAACTTTTATTTTTCTTCTATTTTAGTAAAAATAATCTTGACCAATTTTTTTAAAAAAAAAAAAGTAGTCAAAGTTTGACATCAAACCCGGCCAATTTTTTATTTTTTTTTTGGTTCATGGAATGGAAACGGCTAAGACCAGAACAATGCGCACGCATAAAAGTCTGTGTAAAAAAAGGGTGCACGTTAGCATAACCAACCAGAACATTCCACGTCATCAAACATAACATTCACCGGTAAGTGTCTCACTCTCCCGCGGGTGAGAGAGTAACGTAAACAAAAACAAACATCAAAGGAAAAAAAAAACATAATAAAAAAATAAATTATTTTTGACTTTTTTATTATTATTATTATTATTTTTCTTTCTATCACCACCAGTTTTAGAGTTAACACAAATTCTCGTCTTTGTCTATAAAATAGAAAAACTTTCATCAAAAAAAATTTCTTCAAATTCTCAATTCCACCCTTCGAATTTCACAATCAACCTCACCTGAATGGCTCCGGCGACAGCTCCGGCGTCTCCATCGCCGTCTTCTATCAAGCTATCAAGCTTAATCCGCCGCACCCATGCACCTCACAAAATTCAAAAGAAGCTGTCATACTCCTCCTCTTCCTCCACCTTCGAGGAGGAGGAGGGGATGAAGTCCTTGTCGCTTGTTAATATATATAAGAGGGCTGAGTACACGGTGGCTGAGGAGGAGGATTACGGGGACCTCCTGTGTGAGCAATGTGGGTCCGGTGAACAACCGGAGGAGCTGCTTTTGTGTGACAAATGTGACAATGGTTTTCATATGAAATGTGTCAGACCAATTGTTGTTCGAGTTCCGATTGGTCCGTGGATTTGCCCCAAGTGTTCTGATGTGAAGGTCAAGAAACTCAAAAGTAAGAGATTGAAATTGTGTTTTTTTTTGTTCAGGTGTGATTGTGATTATTAATGTGGCATTGTTTTTGTGATTGTTTTAATGTGTTACAGAGCTTTCTCAGAAGAAAATTCTCCATTTCTTCGGGCTTCGTAGGGATTCTCTTGGTTTAGGGAACAATCGTGCTTCTTCTCAGGGTAATTTACTGTTAAATTCAGATATTATTTAATATTTTAAAAAAATATTTTTTTATTGGCTTTATTGTTTCGTTATTTTTTAATATGTTTGATGATCATTTTGTCAATGCAATGTTTGGATATTTGATTTGGTAGTTTGAATCAAGTTTTTGATCAGTTGTTGTTTGGCTTTGTGAAAGTGATGTGGAATGAATTTTGTTTATGATATATGTGAACAAATTATTGTACATTGAATCTTGATTCACGGATTATGAATTGTTAAAAAAAATTAAAGATATGAATTAATTCTTGTAATGATTATTTGGATTTTGTTTAAATTTTTGTGTTAACAAAGCATGCTTGTATGGCTTGGGGATTAGTATTTTTTAGCCTTATGAAATGTAGTTGCCCGTTTGTGGCAGTGTTTCTTTACAAATTGTGTTGGACATGGACTATAGATGTTTCCATCATAGGGCTCCACAAATTTTAAGCTTGATTTGTTGTAGTTTTTGGTGACTTGGGTTGTGAGTTGAGTAATGCTGTCGATGGCGGAAGGTCAAAGATCCGCCGTATAAACACGCCATTGCAACCTAAGGCGCCACCATTTGCCGGCATTCCTTCACAAATTGGTTATGGTGGTTACCGAAAATTCCACCATGGCCTCCTATTTTTGCGATAGTAGTGTTGGCCTTAGGATAAAATCAAACAAACATACATTAGATGAAAAAAATTCATCTTTCAATCTCTGTTGCATGACAAGTTATATGTAAGGGCAGCTACAAGGTCACATTTCACATGCTTGCAGATTTTGGTGCAACTGGTTGATCGAACCTATTCTGTTTGATTTGAAGGCAAAGGAGGCCCGATCAAATGCCTAACTGCTTAGCAGTTGTTATAGTTTTCTTTTTCTGATAGGGTTCTTAAATAAATAGAACTATATGACCATATTCTTAATCTCACTAGATTGTTTCTGAAAATTTGTTGGGGTTCTGGCTAAGTGGTTAATTCTAACATCCCTAAATGACTTTGTACGAAATACCAGTGTAATAGTTTGATGTTT
>Ga0315914_1002702_pt1 | contig 27110 bp, 12 predicted proteins | sample MpolenodulesMG_FD_203920 | JGI IMG/M metagenome (GOLD analysis project Ga0315914, IMG submission 203920) | Medicago polymorpha root nodule microbial communities from Los Angeles, California, United States - elongated nodules | ecosystem: Host-associated > Plants > Roots > Nodule | place: USA...
ACGATCCATAATATCGCACTAGTCCCTGAGGAGACGATATATAAATACTTACTTTTGATATACGTAAATATGCTACATCAGTTTCATTTCATTAAAATGGGAAAAATTGGGATGAGTTGCTTATGAGTCCAAAGGGATCACAATTTCTATGACAATTTCATTCTTCACATTTTAGGAAACAAGAAGGATGAACGGACTCCAGAGACCCATATCAGTCTTTAGATATACAAAATATTTTCACATTCACTGAAGCCTAAGAACACAAGTAGATGATAAGAATCGACATAACTAATATAACTGTACAAAGAATGTGGCATATGGTCACATATAAAGAATCTAAGGGTGAGATTCTCACACTACCAGCAAAAGAGATGTTTTGCTTTACCAATAGTTTTTCAGGTACAATCATTTCTTTCTGCTTTTTATACTCTTGCTTCAGTTGGTCTGGATGCTTGGAAGAATTGGTTTTTCAGAAAGTTCTCCGGATCGACTCATCTTTCCGTTCTTCTTCTCATACTCTTGTCTCAGTTCCTCTAAACGCTTCCTTATCTGATAAGAAAACAAAATTCAGAGGCCTGTTATTAAGAATTATGTTACTTGGACAAATATTATATCTATTGCTCACTTCATATTGCATTTGATACCGGAGAAACAGAATCAGAAAGATATGAAAACATATTCAAAACCACTTGCATGATATAATTATTATTCATATATACTATATATTAGTAAAAAAACAAATTAAGCTTTAGCTCAATAACTAATAGAAGTGCAATAACACAGCATGTTCAACAGAATGATTCTGCCTTACAGTGCAAATTAGTCACTAAAGCACAATGCATTAGTGACTAATTGTTTGCTACAATTTCCCTTAAGAGACTATTTCATTGTGGCATCTAGAAATTGAGAGCAGTTATAGTTGAGATCGGAATGTTTGAGAAGTAAGTAATTAGTCACTAAAGCATCAAACTCTATAGGAAACCTCTGATAAGAAAAAGTAGTCTCATTCGACTTCTTCAATCTCGTTTCCCGTCGCGCACAAATTCCTCAAGTCTCAAGCTCCATAACTCATAAAGGATTTTTTTAAATATCGATCTCCTTAGTGTCAATCCTAGTCATGAGTGGATTATCAATTAAGGTCCTATGAATTATATGACTGGTAACTCGTATTTTTTTCTTCATATTATCAAGTGCAGGTAACCGCAAAATTAAGATTGCAGATGACTCTTTCAGCCATTCCTAGGAAGAGTCTTGTAAAGACGATTGGTTGTGTGAAGGAGTCTAGAGCACTCTACTACCTTGATGATAGACTGCAATCTCAACCAATAAGTTCCTGATTATTGGGACAACATTGTCGTAATTTCTTCTAGACAGTAGCAATAGACATGAAGTTTTTTCCCATTACTTTTTATATATGTATTTCCTCAATTTGTATCCACAGATTGACATAACCCTTTGATAACTGATACAGTAAAAAAGATTGAGAAGGAATAGGGATTGAATAAAAGAATTCAGTGTAAAAAATACCCATAAGATACTATTCAGTATAATCTGATATAAATTTCTGTTCTATCTCTTAACCTTTTTTTTTTATATATCTGTCCTAAGTTGTAGCAGATTGGTTAACGAACTTTGAATCCTTTGTGTCTCTTCACATGAATAAGCAAAAAATTAATTATCTCTTCTAAAATTACAGTTTGGTTGGTTTCTACTTTCCTGCTTTTAGACCTTGCAAATCCTTTATATATATTACTCACTCATACTACCATTAAAAAGGCTCAAAAACTATATCATGACAAATGCTTTTCTACATACAAATTCAACATGGCTTGATATTTTAGAGCAAGAGAAACATGCGAGCTTGTATCAAACAAATCAACAAATAAGAGTTCAAAGGTAACCAATAGTGCAACATTAAATTTTAAAACTTTGATGTTGACAGACAAAAGGCAAATGGTAATAAGTTGAAACGCAGAGGAAGGAAGAGAACCTTGATGGAATAGGCCAGCGGCAATAACGTGTCAGGATTCATTGCATCCTCAGGGAAGTTTTTCAAGGCATGTATCAGTTTCTCAAAAGGTAACTTAACCTGATAAGCAAACAGAAAACAAACAATGAGTAAAAATTTGCTTTGAGTCGTAAAATACCACAAGATTACATGATACTTACCAAGTCATCATGGCAGTACTTTAATAGGGCCAAGCCCACTTTAAAAACAATTTTAACACCCTGGAAAGATAAGAATGTCATTGTTATTATCGACTAGTTTTTGCACGCAACAAATGGAACTTGGGGAAAGTTTGGCTAACCTCATAGAGAAAGACATCCCATATTCGAAGAGCTAAATGGAATGGAAAGGAATACGAAAATACAGTTATGAACCACTGGCTTGCATACATGCTAGGATTTATCATTTCTTCGGTAAAATGTTCACCTAACTTCGGTAGATGCTCCCTCACCAAGCGTTCAAATTGAAAGAGGTATTGTTGTACGAGAGGTAATCCTGCCTGCATTCAAAATACGACAATAATCACGATGAAAAAGAAGTGTTCTCATCAAAAAGCAAATAATACTTCCGAATTATGAAGCAGAGATACTTCAAATTTGTCAAATTATTGGAGTCCGACACATATATGATACTGATATGTGTAAGATAATTCTTGATGCATACCCATACAATATCGAATAAATTTTATAATTCATTTCAAAAATATTTCCACCTATAAGCATAACTGTCATCTGGATACGTACACCTTTGTTACATCATACTTGCTACAGACACAATTGTATGTTTTTGTGACACATTCATAATAGAAAGAATATGTTCTCGTGTAGGTGAGGGATAGATATGTAACTATCAGTATAACTGGAACTGCAGTAAATTGGACTTTGATTGCAAAACTACAATTAAAAGCTTCATGTTACCATGTGGTGAAAAGCATGCACTTTTGAAAGTAAACACAAGATATCCCTACTTATTATGATAACAAGTACATTTTTGTAAATTGTAATCATCATATATTGACTTTTCATATGTTTATCTATTAATAAGTGCGTCAAAATAAAACTTATTAATAAGCAAGTTGCAATGTGAATATATCTTCACAAACTTATTAATGTATCTTGGCCGTGTTGTATCTTGATTTTTTAAAATTTCATGTATCTGTGCCGCATTGTATTCGTATCACACTATATGTATTTGAGCTTCTTAGGTCACACCATGCATGCAATTTCAAATATTTACACGTACAAAACATATATTATAAGAGAAAGGGATAACATAATAAATTGACAGTATCAACAATGAAAATAAATGAATTCAAGGAACAGAATAGGTACCAGATAGAGCCCCTCCATTGGGGCATGAACGGCTCCTTTAAGTAATGCCACCAATAACCAAAATGCATCCTCCTCACTCATATAAAGAAGCAAAAGACCAGCTAAAAACCCCATTCCCTGGATTTTTAATTGATCAATATTCAATATAATGAATTACTTTGCAACAAACAGGAGAAAAAAATGTGATGGGTTTCGGAGTAAAACCTGAACATATCCTACTTCTCTGTCAAAGACTGAGTACGCTTTTAGAACATTGTAGAGGGACCGCTGTCCAGGTCCATGTCTTTGTTGGAAGAATACATGTGAAGGGAAAGTCCGGGAAATGTCTCGAATTATATCCAGTTCAGAGGCTGATGTCTCGTATATCACCAATTGCTGCAACGAGTATCATGACTTGTTAATGCAAACCGACAAATGTGGAACAGTCGGCAAATAAAAAATTCACGACATTCTCAAAAATAACAAGGAAGATATATAACAAATAAAACACAATTTTTGTCTGAATAAGTTAACTTGATTACCTCATAAACTCCAGGATTCATGAGCAATAGGTCTCGGCTTCCAGATATTAACTGCCAAACAAGTCCCCTTAAACAATCAGGAATTCCTTTCCTTATACGCCTTTTAACAACATTGGGTTTTCTCCTTAGGTAATGCTTCCAATCACTCCCACCAACCCCAATCATCTTCCTCCATTTTCTAACCCGTCTCCCTTCCTTAATTCTGACAAAAGATAGACGACAAGGAAGTTAAAAATCATCGGCCATATTTCAATGCTCATTCATGCTTATAAACAGAGAAACAGATAACGAGCAGGAGAAAAAACAACATACTTCTCATACTCGTATGCTGATCTACTCGTCTTAGCTCCACCCTCAGAAGTGTTAGCATCCTGTTTTATAAACCCGAACCTATCCAACGCTCTTGGTGAAGGAACTGGACTTGGTCCATAGTCATCGGTTCTTTTCTTTTCCATTCAAAAACCACAAATTAGCATTCTAAAACCAGAACACCAATGGCATAGCTTGCCTCCGTAAACATTACAATGACAAAAACCTGAAAATAGAAGTGCAAAAAAGATGACGTCGTTATCATTTTACTGAAACCACTGAAAAGAAAAGAGAATAAATCTGCACACACAGTTAAAGCATTTGCTTAATTGATCTAAAGTAATTAACATGCACTGCAGTTATACAATAGTTAAGATCAACTTGGACGATATTACAGTTTTCCCTGTGTTATGCCATAACCATAATACAAGGAAAATAACCAACTGAACCTTACCTTATATACTTAAATAAAAAAAATTAACTACAAAATGAAACTGACTAAGCTACAAATAACCAATTCACAAGCTACAAAAGTAAAATTTACACCAAGTATACAATAATTAAGATTAATTTGGAGGGTATTACAGTATGCCCTTTCCTGTGCCATAGCCATAAAACAAAGAAAGTACCCTTCCAAACCTTATCTGATATATGTCAGCCTTATCTCGTTAAGTGGAGTCGGCTACATGGATCAAACGACACCATGATGCTCTATTGTATACCATATATCTAACTCATTAGTATCTAGATATTTCCCAATAGTTTCTATTTTAGTTTTTCTAGGTCTTCCTCTAGTGATTTGAGTACCCTCCATATGATCTATCTACTCTCCTTATTACAGAATCTACAGGTGTTCTCTCTAAATCCCCAAACCACCTAAGCCTAGTTTCCACCATCTTTTGTACTATAGGTGCCACCCCAATTCTCTCTAAAGTTGTCATTTCTAATCATATCCAGTCTAGTTTTACCACACATCCAACACAGCATCCTCATCTCTGCTATGCTTAATAAATTGACTAATGTGCTTAAGTTATAATAAACTCATAAACCTATAGAAGCAAAACATACACCACCCATAGTTATAAATTGCGGTCGCAGTATAAAGGTTTTAGAGGTCTTTGCAATTGTCTGCATTATACCACAATAAAAAGGTTCCTAGCGTAATTGCAACAGCAATTCCCCCACTCTCAAACATAGAGTAACTGACCTCTGAAAATTAATTGAGATCACAAAATGTAAAGTAAAAACATGTTTCTTACATACTTCATTAAATTAAAAGTGAACACATGCTTCAAACTGAAGGATATCATTGTGCAGTTTGTAGCACCAAAACATGCAATTGCATTCAACTAATTCATTTTCTCAAATATTGCCGGTGTTGACATTATGATGGAACATTATGGTCTATGATCGAACATTATGGCATAATTTGATCCATGTAGCCGACCCCACTTAGTGGGATAAGACCTTGTTGTTGTTTGTTGTATTACCGGTGTTGATGTGTGAGTGTCTGGTGTCAGTGTTTCATAGAATGTGCTTCTAAGACACCTTATCTATAAATTTCACTTTTTTCATTCAATGTTGAACACAAAAAAACAACAGCAACAAACTAGCTACTTCTAAACTTCACAAAACAGCTAAAAAAACACAATTTACAAAAAATTAAAAAAGTGATTTTTTTTTCATAACCATACAACAAATCAGAGATTATACAATGTAATTTCATTTCAGCATTGAAGAAATAACACAAGAATCGATCTAATTATGAAAATGAACAGTAATAACAAAAGGGTCAAACAGGGTACACAAAATTCAGAATCAACGAAAATATAGAAAAAATCAAACCTTGTAAACGTGAATGATGAAAAAGCGAAGATTTTTGAATGTGGGTGTGGCTGGAAAAAACCTCGGAAATTGGAAATGAAGGTTCGATCGATGGAAGAAAATGATGAAACGATGGAAAAGTGAGTTTATGTTGTTGTTAACGTAAAGATGAAATTGAATGCACTTACCATGTATGGATCAAAAAATAGTATCTCGTAATTATTGATTTTTTATTTTTTTAAGAATTGATTGATTGATTATTATTTTTTGAATTAAGTAAGATTGATTAATATATTTTTTTTAAAGAAATGAAATGGAAGATTGATTTTTTTTTTTTTTGAAAGGGAAGATTAATTAATTATTGATATGTACATAAGTAAAGAGTTTAATTAAATGCATAAAATATGATTATTACAGACTTTTTTTGGTAGTGGTATGATTATTGCAAACTTGATTAAATGGAAATAAATTATTAAAAAAATTATTCCAAGCAAAATGATAAGATGGAAACAAAATATTAAATAAGGAGTAGTATTTTTTTTAGATAGATGAAATTATAATTTCCAACACAAACTCACACGACATGTGAAAGAGTCGTGGTTTGAATTCTGATCACGACGTTCGGCCTAACAATTTAAACATTTTTAACAATTGAGATATAATTTTACAAACTTAATTATAGATTTTTTTTAATAATTATAGAATTTAATTATTTCATATACTCTCTATGAATGTAAATATTTTTCTTTTGAAGAAGTCAAACTAAATCATTGAAATTGAAATCCTAAGAAACGAACCTTGGACCTTAAAATTAATGTAAATATTTTTTATATTATTGATCAAATAATTATATAATTTTAAATTTACATCATAAATACTCTTAAACTCGCATATATGATTTATTTGTTTGTGTACATCTGCAAATCTTATTGGTTAATATATCGAATCAGGTAAGACCACGATCAACTTAAGAGATTTAATATTAATCTACTTTCGATTCTTTTTAACGGTTATAAATTGCGTAGATCCCACCAAAACATATGACTTGAGTATCATATTGGTGGATTTTGTATAATTTTTTTTTAACAAGTAGCATAGTGGATAAAGCTCACACATTTTAAATGTGGAGAAGTGTATAAATTTAAAAGAGTGTGTTGCTAATATTTTTTTTCTATTGAAAAGACTAGTTTAAACATTTGGTGGGGTTATAAAATTTTCACAAATCCAATGGAACAAAAAACAACAGATTTTTAAATTTAAAAAAAATACTTATATTTATGAGTTCCACCATTAATTTCCAGTTACACATCTCTCACAAAAAATTAAATATTTATATTCCCAAAATGCCATTGAACCCAATTTAATTACCTTCACACAAACTCAATTCAAGCACTTCACACAAACTCAATTCAAGGACAATTTAGTCAATTTCGAACTTCTCAAAACCTGACGGGGGTGTAACATAGAATCATGGGGTGAATCTAGTAGTTTTCAGTAGATAGAGATATACTCAAACACTGACACCAACAAAACAACCAATAGAATCCATTGTGTTCTTCTTCCTCTTCCACCACAAGATTCCACTTCTTGAATTCTACACAATTTTCTGTAACACCCATTTTCACACTCAAAAATTTCTTTGAAAAATTCTTTATCTTTTACATTTACAAGCTCCAATTTTTTTTGTTGAATTCTGTTAAATAATTCAGTTTATACAACACTAGAAGCTTTCATGAATATATAGATTTGATTTTGAATAGAAATGGCTTGTTTTTCCTTACCTTGTTGTACTGGGTCATTTTTTACACCAAATAGGTTAAAAATTAGGAATTTTAGGGTTTATAGAGGTTTATGCACGTCAATGAAGTTTAAGTTTAATCAATGCTGTAATTTTGAAAATGGGTTTGTATGGAATAAGAAATTTGAGTATTATGGTAGAAAAAGTAGAAATTTTTCATTGAGGTTTCAACAAAATGGTGTTGGTAATGAAATTGAGCCACTTGTTAGTAGTAGAAGTAGGGATGATAGGAAGAGTGATTATGGTAAAGGGGGGAATGGTAATAGGTTGAAGAAGAGATTTTCATTGAGATTGCGGCCGAGGTTACGGTTATTGGTTATGAAGATGAAAAGGGCTTCTGTTGAATCTGTTTTGAATGAGGTTGGAGTGTTTGTTAGGAAGAATATTAGGACGGTGGCGTTTGCTACGTCGTTTTCGATCGTGTTTACACTTTGTTTCTTGTTTTTGAAGTTTACTTCACTTCCGCCGGTGAAAATAGTTCCGTATTCGGACTTGATTGCGAGTCTTCGAAATGGAAATGTGGAGAAAGTTTTAGTTGAAGAGGGGTCTCGGCGTATATATTACAATACCGTGTCTGAGAATGTTGAAAATGATAAGGTTTTCGATGAAGAAGAATCACAAAAAGTAGTAGATGTTTTGATGGATAAGGATATAGGCGAGGTTGTGAGTGAGAATGCTGTAAGATCTGGTCGAATTCCTGTGTTGAATAAATTGAAGAAATTCTCTAAGAGACGAAGTTCGATTCCTGAGTGGCAGTATTCCACGAGAAAAATAGATCATGACGAAAAATTCCTTCTTAGTTTGATGAGGGAAAAGGGGGTTACGTTTAGCTCGGCTCCTCAATCTGTGTTAGCGGCGATGAGGAGTACTTTGATAACTGTGATCACACTGTGGATACCTTTGATTCCCTTAATGTGGCTTCTATATCGTCAACTTTCTGCCGCTAATAGTCCAGCGAAGAAGCGGAAACCTAATAGTCAGACAGTTGGATTTGAAGATGTTCAAGGTGTTGATTCTGCAAAAGTAGAGCTCATGGAGGTAACAATCTTCTCTCATAGGTAGTATTTATGATAGTTATCTAACATATAGAAGTGATTTTTTCTGTTTTGCTAATGATATTTATCCCATTAGGAATTTCTAGTATTTCCTCCGTTGGTAGTTGAGACTTGAGATTAGGCAAAGCTATACCAGGGCCCTTTGACTTAATTTAAAGTTTCGAATATGTCAATTATCTTTTTTCGTGTCAAATTAGTCCTTTATAAATGTTTACGCCGTTGATACAACTTTTACTCTTATGCGGTAATTTGGATGTTATCTTCATGAGTTGAAGATGTAATTTGTCCTTTTGAATGGTTAAGTAAGACCTTTTGGTAACATACAAAGATGGAAAATAAGTATAGTTTTTCCATGGGATTATAATCAGTGGTAGATTTTAGCTTTTGACATGGTACCAAAACATAAAAGCTTTGAGTATCAGAAGTAAAGAAAGTTCAACTAACATCTTGGTTTAGGATTTTTGAGATGTAACATTGCTTATACTTATTATAGTTTTTATTATTGTTTACTTATAAGTTATAACCATATTTGGAATTTTTTGATCTCAGAACAATAATTATGATCCATTTGACTATCTATCTAGATAAACAAAAAATGTATCATGCCGAACAACATTCGTTCTTTCTCTGTCTAAAAAACAACAAAAACAGCAAACAATTTTGTATTTGGTCCATGTCATAGAGATTCGACAAAGTTTACGTAGACTGACAAGGCCTAACACAACCCTCTCCTTTAACCCGGGCTTGGGACCGGCTATGTATAGTAAAGCTACCATAGGCAGGATTTTTCTCTGTCATAAAAAATGAAAAGTAAATCATCATATATTCCTGAGGCTTTAATATGTCAGATCTTTGAATCACAAAATGTTAGGAGTTATGTTGTTATTGATCCTATTTACTTAATTTAATTGTTTACATCTACTAGGATTAGCTCACACCCAAGGGCGGAGGCAGGAATTTAAAGCTAGGGGGACCGAGTATATGGAACATAATTTGATTAAAAAAATAATTGTTTAAAAACAAAAGGTATATAAGAAACCCTAAACTAATATTTTCTTTTTTCATAGATAGACGAATTGACAAAATTATTATAAACTCACGCACATAAATATAGGACGGGGTTCGAACCCCGATCATTGCGTCCGATCAAACGATTTTGGAAAATTTTGTCATTTAAGCTAGAACTTGTGAGCAATTTATAACTATATTTAGTATGAGAGAAATTAATCTGTAAGTATAATCAACATACAAGTGTTGACTTAAAATGTGTTATGGGGAGGACCATATCAATACATTTTACGAAATTTGAGATAATTTAAAATATTATAAAGTATAAAACTATTGATATTAGTTGTCAATTAATCTAGATAATTGTAGCATATAAAAAAAATTAATGCAAATGTAGGGGGGACCATGGCCCCTAAAGGCCCCCCCACTACCTCCGCCACTGCTCACACCCTTGCTTTTGTGGCACCAAAGGTACAATTAAACAATTAGAGTATTATACAGGGGGTGGCGTTTAAGGTACACAGCTTAAGTTTTGTGTATCAATATACAAATGGTTGATTACCATTGCCACTACGCTGTTTCGGCATGCCACCACAATCACTATTCTTAGCGTGTATTGGTCTACCTGTGAACCGCTTTGTGTTTTGAACCGTCGCTGCAATACTATGCTCCAACACTTTACTCTTATTTTATATAACCTCTCCCCTGTTTTATGAGATTCAGTTTAATCATTATGCTTCGGCCAACCAACAACCCGATGGGAAACACAGCCAAGTGGCCCACCTTAAGGCTGGCCCTGGCCTCTTGGAGTGCTTTGCCCATTTGTACTTCCACCATAACTTTAAACTTTTGACCATTTGTGTACTGCTACACAACTCAAGTAGTGTACTGTAAACCTCACCTATATAGGGATGCTCATAAATCAATATAATCTAATAAAATTAGGAATTCCATTATAAAGTAGACAACTGAACAAACCAAAACCAACAAACTGAAAAACTCTTTCTTTAATAAATTGTATTTTGAATTTGATTTCAAAATCCTATCAAATCCAAATTAAACTTGCGTGTGTCATATCTATAAAATTAACGTATATCTTAAACTTATTTATGAAAGATATATTTCAATGAAGATAGAGTTTTTAGTTGACATGTAAATATTTACATGAATAAAGATAACTCATAACACTAGTGACTGAGATATTTGATACTTTTAACTATTTTCATTATATTTTACATATTTATTTGCTCCTTCCTCAGAAGAAAAAAGTAAAGACTTAAACCGAGACAAGGATCCAATTCAAACCGCTTTAGATCAGATTAGAGCAAACCGGTTGAGTGATAAAATTACAAAAACATGATAGATATGCTAAAAGGTTGTATTTTAAAAGAGTATAGTACATGTGGCATTTAAATGCATTGTCACTGAAATAAACCCAATTGCATCAAAATTTTGTAGTTTGAAATGTTTTATGTCCCTGGAGTATTCACCGAGTGATTTCCATTCTGTATTGCTTTTATATTTGACTGTTTCATTTGAATTGTGACTATTGGAAAATAAATTTCCCTTAAAACTATAGCGAGTTGAAAAAGATTTGACCTCATGCCTTTATGTTTTCATCATTTCTAATTTTGATCGAACTTTTTTTCAATAGCTAATCAACTTTATTGTTCTCCCTATATTGACACCGTCCCTGATTTGTAGATAGTTTCATGTCTGCAAGGGGATATAAATTACCAAAAGGTAGGGGCAAAGCTACCTAGAGGAGTGTTGCTTGTCGGTCCTCCAGGAACTGGCAAGACATTACTTGCGCGTGCAGTAGCGGGGGAAGCAGGTGTACCCTTTTTCACAGTATCTGCTAGCGAGTTTGTGGAATTGTTTGTTGGAAGAGGTGCAGCTAGAATCAGAGACCTGTTCAGTACAGCAAGGAAATTTGCACCATCAATCATATTCATTGATGAACTTGATGCAGTTGGTGGCAAGCGTGGAAGAAGCTTCAATGATGAACGGGACCAAACGCTAAATCAGGCAAGTTTAATCATCATTTTGCATTTCTTTTTCTAGCAACATTGATTGAACTCATGGTTATCGATATCTTAAGATGCATGTGAGTCGTAACTTGAGTCGATACTAAACTGAACTCAATCGATACGAATCTCTTGTGTGTATTTCTTTGGGACATGAATCTCATCTTGAATCTTGATTCATTATGATGAATTCCAATTCTTTTTTATAAACCTCTACATAAACTTAATGTAGCCAACCACTTTTTTTTGTCAACTTTGTATAACCAATCAATTTTCTTATGTCATTTGATTTATGATTTGAATCTTGAATTACTGTTAAGTTCGCATATGATATATCAGCTTATAATTTTTACTTAAAAATGACAGGTGTTTATTAGTAATGTATTCTATAATTCATAATAAGATTTGATTCATGATTCGGAAAATAGGCCTTTCTATTCATGATTTGAATCTCGATTTGATAACCATGGTCAAAATGTTTAGAAGTCCAGTTTCTTTATCAGATTATTTCGTAGCATTAGACTTGTAGTATATACTTTCTACATGGAAAACAAATATTCTATATGTTCATTGGAATTTAAGTAAAATAATTCATGTGCTCTCAATAGTTGTTATTTGCTCTAAGCTGAACTTCAAAGAATTTTTTCGTTGATGTAGTTGCTGACAGAAATGGATGGATTTGAATCAGAAATGAGAGTGGTTGTCATTGCAGCAACTAACCGACCAGAAGCCTTGGATCCAGCCCTGTGTCGTCCCGGTCGTTTCTCGAGGAAAGTATATGTAGGGGAACCTGACGAAGAAGGAAGGAGAAAGATATTAGCTGTGCATTTGAGAGGAGTTCCTTTGGAGGAGGATGCTAACATCATATGTCATTTAATTGCCACAGTTACTGATGGTCTCGTAGGTGCTGATCTTGCAAACATTGTCAATGAATCCGCTTTGCTCGCTGCTCGAAGAGGTATACGAATAACTTAACAATTTTTATAGTTACTACTATAGCATTTTTGCATTCACCAATGATAATTCTTTGTTAGATTGTCTATGTAATATGTACTGAATATCATTTGACCGTATACTATTAACGTACATGATAAGCATTTACGTATAAGTTGTTTCTAAAATCAAAGAGTGTATGAAGGTAAACTCTATATAAGCTCTCTGAGCTGATTTTATATGCTATCTGGAAAACTTATGAAATTAAGTTGAAAATAACTTTATGAGCATGTTGTAAGCTTACTTTTATAAGCTCTCTGAAGTAGTTATATCTAAGGGTCTGTTTGAATTGACTTATTTGAGTTAACTATGGCACAAGCAGTTGTGAAGCTATTTTGGAGAGCTTATGAAAACAACTTATGACATGTCTATAAGCTCTTTAGAATAACATAAAAACAACTTCTTGCTTATATGAAAACAATTACACTTTACTTTATCTTTTGTTATAGAAATTGATTATACATAAAGCACTTATATGAAAGCATTTATGCTATAAGTGGTAAATTAAATCGTTTTTCCAAACCATGCCTAAGTGCTTATGTGACATGATAAATACAAATAAGCTCTTCCACACACCCCTGCTGCTTCCCTCTGCCTTCATTGACCTTTCACCTTCACATTAAATGATGATATTTATATATATTTAAGTCATTTTTAATTGCACGAACCATATGTCATATGAAACCATATTTGCATTCTGCAGGTAGTGAAACTGTGGCAAGGGAAGATATAATGGAAGCTATTGAAAGAGCAAAGTTTGGAATCAATGATAAGCAACTAAGGTCTAGTAAAATAAGCAAGGAGCTTGGTAAGCTGTTCCCTTGGATGCCATCATTGATGGGAAGAAGTGATAGGAAACAAGATGACATACAAGGACCATTAGGTTATCAATCATTGAATTCATGAATTGGTTTTCCTGTCAATTTTACTTGTACAATTTTTTTTCTTTCTTCATTTCATTGTTCACACTTTTTTCCTTGTATACAAACAATTTTGTTCACATTTTATATGATGTAAGCAACAAAACCTTGTCCACAAAAAATGAGAAGCCGTTGTATTTATATGTTATGTACCTATAAAATGAATTAGTTTTGATTTTGGTCTCTGTAAAATAAATTTTTTTCTGTTTTTTTCACTTCAAAATTTGAATGGATTGTTTTTAGTCCCTTCCATTGAGTGATATTTGTCAACTAATGTGTTTAACGAGTATTTATAAACTTTTTCTTTTACATACACCGAAATTGAAATTTGCATATTTTGTTAATGGTTACAACAATATTCAAAGGTTAGGGTTTGAACTCCAAACTCTTATTTTGTGCCGAAGCTATTTATAAAACACATGTCGAAATAGGTGAAATCAAATGACAATATTTGAATGCTACTGTGTGCACATGTGAAGAAATGGTAAAAAAAAAAAAAAAAAAGAGTTGCATTTGCTAGAGAATTGAGTGTGCCTAGCGTAATGCATGGCTATTTAAGTTAACCGGGGAATTCACTTCAAATACTATTTTTTAATGGTTCAAGGAGTAAAATTTTATTCATTAGGCTACTTGATAAGAAAAACGATATTTGCAAATTTTAGAGGAACTTACATTCTTATTGCAAAAAAAATCAAAAGTTGTTTCATAACATAGTTAAAATTTTACTATAGTTAAACAGCTTGCGCGCCAGGTAGGGGTCGAACCTACGACCTTCTGCTTAGGAAACAGACGCTCTATCCACTGAGCTACAGGCGCTGTCTGATGACACAAGTAGTTTAACTGATTACTCATTGATGTAATTTACATGATATGCTCCTGCAAAATGTAGGTGACCATCTCTTTGGACTTTTTGAGGTGTTTTTGTTTGTTATATGGCTAAAGTTGTTTGTTGTTGATTATCATTGAATGGACAGTGTTACTGGTCAAATGAGAGATTTGAGTTGCTTGCCCAATTTTTCTCACTCTCAACAACATTTTATTGAAGTATACATAAAAAAAACATAGTTTGTTCAACATTTGGATGTGTATTTTCCAACAAAATTACGATTTTTTCCCAACAAAATTATGATTTTTTCCCAGAAAAGTTTCTTTTTACGAGGTTTTAATTCATAAAATAAATATTGGTTTAGGACCTTAAAGTGTGACTCTTTCAAAGTCTTTCAATTCTTTTAATGTCAATTTTGATGGGTTAGTTCATACATAAACAAAATTAATCAATTATTTTGATTTATAATGTTGTTCGTGAAACATTTTTATCTATAAAATTATGTTTTAATTTGGAAACAATAAGTATAAATTATATGTAAGTAATCATGTTTGATGTCATAAGTACTTTTTAACTGTAAATGATTATGTAAACATTTTTTAACGAAGTTTTATGAAGGATATCAATGCAAATATTTTACGACTTGAAAGATAAATTTATTGCAAAAATAAAAAAATTAAAGGACTAATTTATTATAAACATCTAATAAAAAGGACCGCAAGTGGTATTTGAAATAATTGTCGATATTTTTCCTATTGGAGGATGCAAATGAAAAATTTGCTTATTTCACAAAAGTTGCACAACGCTTTAGCAGGGAAAGAGTTCTACAGCAGATAAAAAATGTCCTAACAATGTGTTTATAAGTTAAGGTAATCCTCAAATCAAAGTCGGTTTTGTAGGGTTGTATTAGGCGTAACCACGATTTCTAAGATGATATCAGAGTCTCCGTTAAGATCCATTAGAACACCTTTTATCAAGTTTTCACTATCAGGTCAACCACCATATATGTACGTGAACCACTCCCAATAGTGCTTGCTGTGAAGGGATGTGTTAAAGAGTCTCACGTCGGACAAAACATGGTTTGAACATGTATTTATAAGTGGAGGCAATCATCATCTCACAAGCCGATTTTGTGGGGTTGTGTTAGGTCCAACTACAATTTCTAAGAATTCCATATACCTTCCGAGTTTCTAAAACCGCACAACGTTTTTCTCGGTAACTGATACTTAACTGTTGTTCCTAGAATCAATAATTAACGAGAAATTATATTTGAACAACCACTTTTAAACAACTTTTGTGACAATTCTCTCTCTCATACTCTCATTGTACTTTTATTCTCTTTCTTCCTTTTTCTCTCTCTATTGTTATTGTCCAATAAGAAGGAAGAAAAAAGGTTGTCACTAAAAGTTGTTTGAAATTGGATGTCAAAATATCATTCTTCATAATTACTCCCTCCGTCCCATAATACATGACATAGTTGACCATATTATGTATATCAATGCATAATTTTGAGTTTAAATATATTAAATAATATATTAGAAAAAATTATGAAAATTTGATATTTTGAAAATACTCATCGAGACGAATCTAACGACATCTTATATGATATTATTTACCTTTGTATACTAGTAAAAAAAATATGGTCAAAGAATGTTAAGTCAAAATTGCACATTTTCAAATGAGTCATCTATTAGGGGACGGAGGGAGTATCTACGAACCCTAATGAATCATAATTAATTACCTTTAGGATATTTTAGGTAGTTCAAGGTGTCTGAAAACAATGCATTGGTGCTCAAAGGACATTGCACTATATATGATTAATTCTAGTCGTTTTTGACTTCACTTCTAAACTGCAACTTGGTCATATCCCCAAGAATATTGGATCTCGAATATGCATATGACTTGACTTTTGACTTTCTGGCCAGATTCCAACTCAAAGATAATCTTAAATGTGTTCCTATTTTTTTTATATTATCTCACCAAAAGTACTAACAAAAACCAAATTTGCTCAAATCCTATATTCAATTTGATTTTAAATATTTAATACCAACAATTCCGTACAACCACTTGTTAGATATATTTAAATATTATATGCTAACTAGATTTTGACAGAATAAACATATTTCTGAGTTATCCACTTTGAAAATTTTTCCAAAGATATTGGATTCTAGAAAGAAGAATCACATGTTCATGTTGTTTATGTGGGAGCAAAATCTTCCTTTGGTTCTTTTACTTGGCAATAGAATTTAATTAATTCAACAATGGTGGGCGATGGAATATGCAACTTGGACTTTGATTTTTGTACTTTAGAATTAGAGTATCTTCGTGGAAATTAATGGTGCCAGTTGAATTTGGCTTGTACTTTTCGTCTACTGTGAATTGTTTACCAACTTTGGAAAATTGGAACAATATTTTGACATATGGAAAATTTGAACAATATTTTGACATATTGATGCAATGAAAATGACAACTATATACTATCAAGGCGTCAAATATCCTTTAAAAACAAACTATATACTCCATCTATTTTAAAATGCATATCGCATTTTTGTAATGTGCATAAGTCACATAACTTATTTTAACCATAATTTTTAACTAACAGATAAATACAAAAGTTAGCATGTAAGGTGTTATTCGATTTATTTCAATTAATATTTACAAATTATTAAATTTTTATAATTTTTTACTTTAGATAATTAAGGATATTAAAAATCAAAGTTATGGATTGACACATGTGAAGTGGTTGACTGCGACATGTACTTTGAAATGGATCGAGTATCAAATACATACGTCCATTTTTTTATGATCAAATATGTGCATTGTTTTTATAGGACCCACGTTGATTTTAGTTTATAAAAGAGTTACTTGAGAAAGAGTGTTAAAAAGATTTTATTTTAGTTTATAAAAGAGTTAATTTAGTTTGTTAAAAAAATTGTTAATTCAGAAAGTGGGTTAAAGAGAAACTGTTTCTGATATTTTTCATATTTTTCATTAATGTATAAATTTGTCTTTAAATTTAAATTTAGAAAACGATTGGATTGTTAGAACATTCACTTCCATGTCTTCTATATTGGTGGTATAAATAAACATCACTCAATCTATTATATTACTTCATACTTCTCAATTATTTAAACCACTCAACTATATTTTCTTAAATATATATACTGCTCTTCTAAAATTTTAAAATAGGTTTCATAATCTCACTTATTAATAAAATAGTCGATGTGATATTCTTTTTCACCTATTAGTTGGAAAAAAATAATCAAAAGTTAGCAATGTCAGGTAAAAGAGAGTTGTCGTGCAAGGATACTATAGTGAGTTTGGACACTCTTACCATCTTAGAAATCGTGGTTGGATCTAACACAACCTCAAAAAACCAGCTTGTGAGGTGAGGATTGCCCCCACTTATAAACGCATCATCAGGCCATCTCCTAACCGATGTGGGACTCTTAATACACCCCCTCACGCTCAAGATTGGACATCTAAAGCGTGGACATAAATGGCGGGTGACTCGATAACGGAAACCTGATAGCAGGTGGCCCAAACGGATCTTGAAGGAGGCTATGATACCATCTTAGAAATCGTGGTTGGACCTAACACAACCTCACAAAACCGGCTTGTGAGGTGAGGATTGCCCCCACTTATAAACACATTGTCAGACCATCTCCTAACCGATCTGGAACTCTTAACATACCATGCCAAACCTACAAGACACGGTGACAAAAAAAGTTTAAACTTGTGAAAACATTCATTTGTGTCAACCAATTTTATACTCTCAAGAGTATAACTTTGTGCAAGAAAAAAGTTCGACTAAAAGTAGTTAACCTGTAATTAAATTTATAGATTACTTTACATAATGCTATAAATAATATATTTGCCATTTCTCTTAGTAATATATGTACATTTCTTTTATAAATAATTATAAATAACAATGTGTATATTTCTTTAAAAAAAACAATGTGTATATTATTAAGAGAAATAAAAGGAACACTTTCTTCTCACTATTATCTCTGACACTCACTTAGGGCTGGACAGATTGGGCCGACCCGTCCAAAACTGGCCGGCCCGCAAGCAAAAAAGGAGAGTGAGCGGGGCGAACCGGGTTCAGTAGTTTTTCGGGTTTGCTGGTTCAGTTTAGGATGGGTTTGGGTGGTCGGTTCCGGATTTGGTAATTTCCACCGTCGGAAGACCGAAATCGGCCGTTGCATTTTCCTATTCAATTTTTCAGACATATACACACAACAAAAGCAGATATTATTATTTATTAATGCTTTTATTAACAATCAATCCCTTTTTTTATAAAAAAAACAAGTCAATCCCTTAAAAATTTGAAAACCATTATTCTCTCTCTCTCTCTCGAATTGAATTGAATTGAAAACCAGAAGAAAGAAAAACTTCACGTTAATGCAATTTGCTACTACATTACTACACCATTGCTACACTTTTCAGATCTATCTTCATAGACTTCATATATTTCACAACCATTCTTTTTTTCTTCATCTTCTTTTCTCAGCCTCTCCTCTCCTATACTTCATGTAGATCTGGATCTTTGTTTTCTGCTTAATCTTTGTAGATCTACACCATATTTACCATATCTGTCAACTTCATCTTCATTGTTCTGTATCAATTTATTTCTGAATGGATTTATATTTCTTCTCCTCTGTCAAATCTGATTTTTTTTTTGTTTCTTTTAAACCCGAAACAAACCACCCGCTTGACCGCTGGAACCGAAAACCTGTCACCGCCGTAACTGAAGCCTGTAAATGGACAACGACGGATGGTAGATCTCAAACCGTCGGTTCCGGAATTTGGGACCAAACCCCTATCGGAACCGTCCGCTGTCCAACCCTACTCACTTTGTAATACATCTTAAAAATATGTTGTCCATATTTGTCGTTTCTTTGATTTATGTACTTTAAAATTGGAGTATCTTCGTAGAAATTAATGATGTACTAGTTGAATTTGATTTATACTTTTCGTCTACTGTGAATTGTTTACCAACTTTGAAAATTTGAACAATATTTTAACATATTGATGCAAACAAAATGACAACATAAGGATATGATTGGAATTTTTATTTTTAAGATTTTTTTTTTGGATGAAAACCCTCACTACTCTCTCAGATACTATCTTGCCTTTATTTGGATGTTTCTGGGTAGATGATGAAGATGATGATGGTGTTCATGAATGTAATATTAAAGATGATGAACAAAACTATGAAAGAAGATGAAGAAAGGGAAAATTAATTACATGAATTTGATTCACCGTAAGATAAAATATTACATGCGTAATCCAATAGTCCTCTTTTAAAAAAAAGATCAAACGGTTTAAATTAAAAATATATATATAGTGGACCACTCTTAAGTTTGGTCCACCGTATTGTGAATTTTATGAGTTATTTATGAAACCAAAATGAAAACAAAAAATTAAGGCTTAATTAATGATTTAGTCCCTTAAGTTATTTGTTGGTTACATTTTGGTCCCATAAGTTATTAACGTTACAATTTGGTCCCTTAAGTTAGTATTTGTTAGCCAAATAAATCCTCATCGTCAGTCTTTTGCCAAAACGTTAAATAGGTACATGTGAACGGTGACGTGACAACTTGCAATGTGTATTCACCTTAGACATTGGCTTAACGGTTTTGACGGTGGGGATTTATTTGGTTGACGGAAGATGACTTAAAGGGACCAAATTGTAACGTTAATAACTTATGGGACTAAAACGTAACCAACAAATAACTTAAGGGACCAAATCATTAATTAAGCCAAAAATTAATTATGGTACGAATGAACCAATTTAGCCTATTTTTAATCTATCACTTTATAATAGTTAGTAATAATTATTTCAATATTTGTAATTAGTTAAATTGGATTTTTTAGTTTATTTTCTAAATAATGATAAAAGTAATTATGATATAGTAAATTGCAATTTATTATAAAAAAAAATATGCACATTAAACATATTTATTATTTATAAATGTATATTCCCACAAAAAAAAATGTATATTTTTTTTTCGCTAAGTAGGGAATAAGGACATACATTAGGAGGAAACACCGACATCCCAAAAACCTCTGTCTTACGCCGCCAAACTCTAAAATTTTATTAAAAAAAGAAAAAATATATACAAGAAGAGGGGGGACTTGTGTGAATCCCTCGTCAGCAGTCCTTTGATCATATTCTTGAATTCTTGCCCACAATTTCAAATCATGTTGGATGTTCTTGTTATTGTGAACCTCTTGATGCTGACGAAGTGTTGAACTAATTTGAACTGGCTGAATATGTTGGTCCTTCACAATCCGCACCTCTAGATCATCATGGACAAATGTTCTGGCACTGTTTAGTAATAAATCTTTCATTGAATGCATTTCCTTTTGTAAAACCGGAACCACCGAAGCATTTAGATCAGCAATAATATTATGAATGTTTGGGAAATCAGAGACCAGAGTGAGAAGGGGCTGAACCTCATTAACAATAATTTGTGGTCGAACTATTTCATCAGTCACGTTCTGTAACGACATGCTAAAAGTGGCACTAGACCTGACAGGGGACGTCACACCTGGCTGCCTATCTAAATGTTCCTCAACATTATCAATCGAAACAACAATTTCTTGTGCTATTGTATGCGTGACCAGTAGCTGCCTATCTAACTGTGCCTCATCATTATCAATCAGAACAGTAAGTTCTAGTGCTACTCTATGCATAACCGGTGTGGGAATATCCTCCACATTCTCCTGCTGAGATGTGGCCAACTGTAGTGTTTCTGCACGTGCAGCTGGTTGTGGAATGAGTGCCGAAATTTCAAACGCCTTGGAGGAGCCAATAGCCTAATACCCTCTGGATTGTCCATTGGTTTCCACCCTTGCTTAGGTCTCTTTGAGTTAACCGATTTTTTCCCTTTGTCAGTTTGATGCTCATTATTCTCAACGCTCCTCGGATGAAGAAGCCAACAACAAGACGTGACATTGTGTCCAATGCTCTTACAGTGTGTACAAAATTCCGGTAGCCCCTCATATTCTATTGCAACTTGGAATGCAAAGCCCTCCCGTTCAACAAGAACTTCATAAAAAATATCCTTGAACAAATCCAAATCCACCAAAACCCGTGCATAATGACCAAACAATTTGTTCTTCGTCACATTGTCAATCAATAATGGACACGTTAACGATATCATTATCATTATCGAGATCTTTACTATTTTAAATATTTTGACATATTTATAGTTTACCATTGTATAATATTTAATAACAACTATTTCAATTTTTTATCATTAACTTAACTTTTACCATTAATGTTTTTATCTTTAAATATTTCAATCTGTTAGCGTTGCTTTTCATATTTTATTCAAACAAAATACATAACTATAAATTGAGAAGTATTACAATACTATTTTGTGAGAATTAATATTGTTATGTGCTTTAACAATTATTCAATTAGCTAGTTATGCATCTAATCAAACAAGATACAAGCTTTCTGTCTTTGGTCAATGCCAGGTTGAATGCATTCAGTTTGATTTTGAGCATATACTTTATTGACAACACAGGAAGAAAGAAGCTTGCTTTGATTAGTTTGAGTGGTGGTGTTGTGTGCTTATTATTGTCACTTTTTGACAAATTGAAACTCATTCTCCGACAATTAGTACAATATAAACCTTTCATTCTAATAAAAGAAAACATTGTATTGCCTAAGACATGTTATGTATTTGACCATTATTCTATAGTTCAAGTAGGACAAAAAGTGCAATACCACAGGAAAAAGCAAAAGAGGTAGTTTTTCTTTTTATTTGGCATGTCGTGATTTGAGTTATTTGGCAAGAAAGAAATGAGCGTATTTTTAATAATAAGGCGAGGCGAGGGATATTGATGATGTGGTGGAAGAAATAAAGCTTTTGTCATGGCATTGGTCGTTGAGTACGCTCAAGATTGCTTCAGGCCTATTCTACGAGTGGTGTTGGAATCCGAAAGAGTGCTTAAAGAGGTAGTTGTTTCTTCTTTCTTTATACTGCGTTATGATTGCTACTTTGTTGTTGGCTATCAAATGGTGTTGTTGCTACTTTGTTGTTGGCTATCAAATGGTGTTGTTGTCACGGTTACTGTGAACAGCAGAGAGAGAGGTGGAACTGCATAGCGGATTTGGTTTTGGCTTGGTGTGTGACAGCTTGGCCTCCTATGATGGTCTGTGGACTTTGCTGGCAGTTGTTATACTTGTGTATTAGGGGTTTCGGTAGCCTTTGGTTGTTGTTTTTCCTCTTGGTTATGGCTAATCTCTATCTATTGTTTACACTCTCTTTTGATACTTCTTGTGACAGGGTTTTGTTTAATATAATATGCTGATTCAAAACAAATAAAATAAGAAATAGAAAACGCATGCAGAGACAACATACTAAGCATAAGTTTGAAAGAGTTGTTATTTTATTGCAATTGCATTACACATTTCCAAATAAGTTTATAACCAAATGATTAGACATCATCAAATTCCGTACAACACAAAACTCTCTCAAATTCCAACTCTTAGAAATTTTGAACTGTCAGTTGAGTAAAGAACCATCATCAAGTATTCAACATTTCACATTCTACCAGTCTCATATATAGTAATCATCAATCAATGATAAAACAAGTGGATAAATATCAATTGTAACGCGTATATATATACCTTTGAGTTCATTGTGATTATTCACTAAAATCAGTGAGATGGATATAACTCACATACATATAATCTAAAATTAACAAATTTGTTCATCAAAACTAACATCTTAACTTTCCCTAAACTAGCCATTAGAGGAAATATGAAAGGGTTAATCTAAAGTTTTAATGTCCAATTAACAGAAGGAACTAAGAACCCCCAAATCTCCAATTAGCCAAATACAAGATCAATAAAGATTAGGTTGAAGAAGGACGAATGGATGTATCATTGAATAATAAACTAAAAAGGTTTAATTGAAAAATGGTAAAGAAAATAACCTGTTATTAAAAATGAATTGAGGAGAGAATGAATGATCATCGGAAGAGGTAGTTCACAAGTGAATCACGAGAAGGACCTTGCGTTTGAGAAAGTTAGCGGTGAAGAACTCGACTTCGAAATTGGAGGCATGGCGGCGATCAGCGATGAGGATGTTGGTGGCGATATCCCAATTAGTAGCATGAATTTGAAGAAACTGAATGTTAAAAGTCGACCCATTGATTGGCTGTGATGAAGGTGGGAGAAGGTGACGCATAGATTGAAGAGATGATGAATGATGAACAAGAGAGATGAAGTGTGGGTGTTTGTCAAACTCTGAGAATGAAGGGAACGTGTGAACGTGATAAAGATGCTTTTTTTGGTTTTATTTTATTTTTTATTCAATTAATTTCATTAAACTGATGTGGCAGAATGCTGCAATACTATTGGATGAGTGTGTAAACAGCCTTTACACTGTCGGTGCACCAAAATTAAACTCTTTATTATAAGTGTAATACTAATTACACAGATAGAGATGTTTTTATTGAATACAATATATATTATTTTAGGAAGATTCTACGAAGAAGTCGGGCAGTTGACTTCTTCGCTGCAGTCGTTTAATTCAGCCAATCAGATTTCAAGTGATGACACGTTAGATGTAGGACAAATTTTAATATGGACCACTTGCTCATATGTTCCACCATGGACAAGTTTATTTGATGATCTTAACGGTTAGATTTACTTGGTCTCTATGTTATTGTGGTACACCATCTACACATGATTTTTCTTCAAATTACAATTCTCTCTCCTCCCACTCATTCATCTCTCTCATATTTATTTCTCTTTATTTATTTGCATATTCTCTCTTCGAGACTTTTTTCATCATCTTCATCATATCTTCATCAACTTATTCATCATCTTTATGAGAGGAAAAAAACCCAAAAAATTAAAAAAATTGAAATTACATAATTAAAAAAACAATACAATTAATTACATGTTTGATTCTTTAATTCTTTATTGTAATTGGTAATCAACAAAAGCAATGAAAAGAACAAAATCTTAAAATGCCAGAAGAGAAGAATAATATAAGTTCCAAAGTTTTTGAGGAATCACTCATCTCTAAATAGTTATTTTGTTTTTGATTTGAACACCTGTAATATTCAACATCTTCAATTAAATTTGTTATTTTTCATTTTAATTAAGAAAACAAAGTAAAATATTAACATCCATCCTATTACCACCACTTCCAGTCACCATGTCCACTGCTTCAATCATATTAATTGTGGTTCTACCCTACAATTTAACATGCTATTTGCCATTGAGAATTCAAACCAGAAAATATTAGTTTATCAAAACTATTTTGCAAGCACGATAACATTAAAAGAAGGTTTCCGGGAAAACTCAAAAAAAGTTTTCTAGAAATTATAAAAAATGGGTTGCGCAGGAATCAAACCTGCAATTGTTGTGTCATGCAAATAACAACACCTCACCAATAGCACCATGCATACATTTACAACATCTAGCCATTTGAAAATAATTTATATAGTTGTCTCGGTTTTAAATTGTAAATTGTAATTAATTAATATATAATTATCATATCATGATTTGTTTCTTTCCAAATATTAATATTTTTTCCGATACACTCATGTTTGTTAACTATATTTTGTATAAAAAAAAATGTTCGTTATCTATATTTTTTTTTGGACAAAAACTATATATTTTTTTCAAGTTCATCTTCATACGTTTTTAACAGAAGCTAATATTTTTACTTTATGTTTATCTTTATTTGTTTTAGAATAATTAATAGTGACGGAAGGAGTAGTAAATATTTTCTACGACTCCAAATAATCTTAACCTGAAATGGAATGTATAAATAATGAGAAATTAATTTGATTTTATGTATCCACATAATGATAGAAACCAGTGGTGCCGTAGTAGATTTTCATGGAACAATTTCAACCTCTACGATCTAGATTCATCAATTCAATAAATTAATAAAATGATTCGCTGCTATATCCACCAATAAAAATAAACTAAAACTAAATGTTTAAACATTGGAACGGGTGTTTGTTTCGGCTTCCCAATAAAAGTCATTTTCCAATATCTTCCAACTAACTATTAAAAGTCTGACTAAAAATTTAAATTTTTTAAATTAGTTATAACACTAATCAAATAATTAAAAAAATATAAAAGAAACAATTAAGGAAATGATTCTTATTGTAGGAGATTTTAAAATAGGAAGAGCTTTCAAGAGATATCAAATGACAAACTTGACAAAGAACTAATCTTGCTTTATTTCTTCAAAAAACTAATCTTTTTTTTTTTTTTACAAATAATCTTGTTTTATTATATTGTATGATACCTTTAAATAAAATTGTTAATTCTTAAAAAAAATATATATACACACCTATATACGTTGGGTATTTGTTTTGTTAAACAATTGGACTATAGATTTTTTTTTTCTCATTAAAAAGAAACCAATTGTAAGAACGGACCCAACAGACTAACAAGATCAAATATAATCAATCGGACAATTAAGTATGACCTTATTGAAATAAGAACGAAGCAGAAACTGGAATTTCGGATATTAGAATCTTCGGTGTAAGTCGATTTGACCAAACATCGCATTAGAAACCTAGTAAACATGAAAGAACATTACTCTGATGATCAAAACATATCAAACCGACTAACGATATTAAATATAATAATCAAACCATTGAATATGACCTTATTGAAATAAGAACGAAACATGAACTGAAATTTTTCAGATCGGAATCTAATTGGTGAGTCGATCTGACAAAAGTCAATTACCTTAATTTAAATCTAACTTTTGATGGACACAATCAGAGTGTGAATTGTTGCTGCTATGCGACAATATATACTCTCGGTGGATTAGTTGTTGAATTGTACATATTGAATCAGGAGCAGCTATGCTTCTAGTAGTGAGAGCAACTCGTTTGTTTAACCCAATCCATTTTTCCAATTTTAATTTAAAACGATTTATATAAGCATCATTTTCGAAGTTCAAAATCGGTATAAATCGTCGGGTTTAATTTTGGGTTTTGATGTCTGAAACGGGTTTAAATGACCCGACTGGAGGTTGAAGAAGACTTCCTTATTTTTTAATCGTATTTGTTATTATAAATAGGAAAGCGCGAAAAAATTGCAAATTGATTTCATGCATCGCAGTGGTTTCAGTGAATTGTAGATTGGGTTATGGTCGCGGGTTCAATGCCTATCTTTTTGTCCTTAAAGTTAACCCGAACGCAAAATGTTGTCCTAGATTTAACCTAACTTCAATCATTAATTTTACTGTATTACCCCTATTTTATTAACCCCTTTTAATTTAATCAAAATGTTATTTTCAAATACTTCTGAAATCTCTTATCTCTTATTCCTTAAAGTTAACCCGAAAGCAAAACGTTGCCCTAGATTTAACCTAACTTCAATGATTAATTTTACTGTATTACCCCTATTTAATTTAATCAAAATGTTATTTTCAAATACTTTTGAAATCTCTTATCTCTCATTCTTTAAAGTTAACCCGAATGTGAA
>Ga0315914_1002704_pt1 | contig 27099 bp, 12 predicted proteins | sample MpolenodulesMG_FD_203920 | JGI IMG/M metagenome (GOLD analysis project Ga0315914, IMG submission 203920) | Medicago polymorpha root nodule microbial communities from Los Angeles, California, United States - elongated nodules | ecosystem: Host-associated > Plants > Roots > Nodule | place: USA...
ACTTAGTAGTTTTCCATTATGAAAATGAACTCAACTGTGGAAGTGTCAGGGAGTTGGTGGTGGTAACAAAGAAACGTAGGAAGAAAATGCAGACAAGATGAAAGAGATAAATTTGGTCAATGCTGGTGGGGTGGGGTGAAGGAGCGTGAAGGTATAAGAAAAACAATAACTTTAATTATAAGGGTAGGTTGAATGAGTATATGAAGCAGCACATGTGTTTCCTACTGCTTTAAAAGGTATATGAAACAATAAGTTTGATTATAAGGTAAGAGATTAGATGAGGAACAATTAATAGGGAAAAAGAAAAAGTGTAGATTGGGAGGGAAAATGCAAGATTCCCTCTTATTTAAAAATAATATTGCATAGTTTCAATAGTGCCGTCACTGACGTACGGTCGCACGAATGCGCACTCATTCTTGTATTATCATTCAAATAAAACTAATACAAAGTAGGCTAACTTTTGTCACAAACCTTCATCCCCACGTACTATCTCAACAAAAATTCCTCGCAATAATTAACACAAACATATAATATTTAGAATTTTTTCCAACATTCAATAGGATCAAACAATTTAGGATTATCAAAACACATGTGCATACAAATCATTAACATTCAACACACACTAAAATAATATTTCCCGAATGCATCATAATTGAAAATCAACGTTAAAAATTATAGAATAATAATTACATCATTATTTTGACAAAAATAAGAGAAACACAAAAAAGAAAAATAGAACTAAAATAAAGCATAATATAAAATTTAAATGTAAAAGGAGTAAATAGAAAAAAGCAGAAATATGATGATAAAAAAAATGAAGGAAAAGAGAATTAAAATATTACATATTTTAAAAATAGAATTAAAAACAGTTAAAAACTAAATTGTTTAGAAAATTAACCAGGAGTTATGATTGAATAATATTTTATAAAAATCATATGAAAGTTAGCTTCCTATACAGAATGATAGAATTTAAAATAAGAGTTTTAGATACTAACTTCCAGCGTATGATCCTAAATATTGAAAAAAAGCAGAAAACGATGGTAAATAAGTGAAGAAATACAAAAACATAATCTAAAAAACAAACTTCCAGCGTATGAACCCCCAACCACAATCACCGGGGACTTTTGTGCGTGCAGTGTATCCTTTAAATGTAGTAGAAAAATGATGGTAAAAATGTGAAGAAACACAAAAACATAATATAAAAAACTAACTTCCAGCGTATGATCCCCCAACCACAATCACCGGGGACTTTTGTGTGTGTAGTGTATCCTTCAAATGTAGCAGAACTGCTGCGTAATCAGCAAGGGCTTGTGCTAAGTTGAAATAGCCGAAAGAGCTTCTATTGTATGCGTCAAAGGGAACCGACTTCCTGTAGTACCGGTGCAAACAAGAAAATTATGAGTTTTATCAGAATTGTAAAACTAATTTGATTTAGATCAATGAGTGTCAAAAGAAATAGTTTTCTATTTGGTACCTCAATGTACACTAGTAGAGCTTTAAAAGAATTGACATTATCCGTCATAAAATCAAGCGAATTAACAATGTCATCTTCTCCACCCATTTGAGCAGGTATTGGGGCACTAGAATTAGCACCACCCCAATACTTGAAATTTACAAAGTATCTCTGTTTAAAGGTTTTGTAGATTCCTGGTAGATAGTTGAAGTGGTCTAAAGTTTGTTCATAAAAATATGTATGCAGGTCTCCATTTAAATTGAAGGTTTTAGTGTTTTGGTACTTAGTAGTTTTCCATTATGAAAATGAACTCAACTGTGGAAGTGTCAGGGAGTTGGTGGTGGTAACAAAGAAACGTAGGAAGAAAATGCAGACAAGATAAAAAGAGATAAATTTGTTCATTGCTGGTGGGGTGGGGTGAAGGAGCGTGAAGGTATAAGAAAAACAATAACTTTAATTATAAGGGTAGGCTGAATGAATATATGAAGCAGCGCATGTGTTTCTTATTGCTTTAAAAGGTATATGAAACAATAAGTTTGATTATAAGGTAAGAGATTAGATGACGAACAATTAATAGGGAAAAAGAAAAAGTGTAGATTGGGAGGGAAAATGCAAGATTCCCTCTTATTTGAAAAATAATATTGCATAATTTCAATAGTGTCGTCACTGACGTACGCTCGCACGCATGCGAACTCATTCTTGTATTATCATTCAAATAAAAGTAATACAAAGTAGGCTAACTTTTGTCACAAACCTTCATCCCCACGTACTATCTCAACTAAAATTCCTCGCAATAATTAACACAAACATATAATATTTAGAATTTTTTCCAACATTCAATAGGATCAAATAATTTAGGATTAACAAAACACATGTGCATACAAATCATTAACATTCAACACACACTAAAATAATATTTCCCGAATGCATCATAATTGAAAATCAACGTTAAAAATTGTAGAATAATAATTACATCATTATTTTGACAAAAATAAGAGAAACACAAAAAAAGAAAAATAGAACTAAAATAAAGCATATTATAAAATTTAAATGTAAAAGGAGTAAATAGAAAAAAGCAGAAATATGATGATAAAAAAAATGAAGGAAAAGAGAATTAAAATATTACATATTTTAAAAATAGAATTAAAAAAGTTAAAAACTAAATTGTTTAGAAAATTAACCAGGAGTTATGATTGAATAATATTTTATAAAAATCATATGAAAGTTAGCTTCCTATACAGAATGATAGAATTTAAAATAAGAGTTTTAGATACTAACTTCCAGCGTATGATCCTAAATATTGAAAAAAAGCAGAAAACGATGGTAAATAAGTGAAGAAATACAAAAACATAATCTAAAAAACAAACTTCCAGCGTATGAACCCCCAACCACAATCACCGGGGACTTTTGTGCGTGCAGTGTATCCTTTAAATGTAGTAGAAAAATGATGGTAAAAATGTGAAGAAACACAAAAACATAATATAAAAAACTAACTTCCAGCGTATGATCCCCCAACCACAATCACCGGGGACTTTTGTGTGTGTAGTGTATCCTTCAAATGTAGCAGAACTGCTGCGTAATCAGCAAGGGCTTGTGCTAAGTTGAAATAGCCGAAAGAGCTTCTATTGTATGCGTCAAAGGGAACCGACTTCCTGTAGTACCGGTGCAAACAAGAAAATTATGAGTTTTATCAGAATTGTAAAACTAATTTGATTTAGATCAATGAGTGTCAAAAGAAATAGTTTTCTATTTGGTACCTCAATGTACACTAGTAGAGCTTTAAAAGAATTGACATTATTTGTCATAAAATCAAGCGAATTAACAATGTCATCTTCTCCACCCAAATGAGCATGTATTGGGGCACTAGAATTAGCACCACCCCAATACTTGAAATTTACAAAGTATCTCTGTTTAAAGGTTTTGTAGCTTCCTGGTAGATAATTGAAGTGGTCTAAAGTCTGTTCATAAAGGTTTTGTAGCTTCATGGATTGAATGAAGATAATATAGGTTCAAATCAAGATATTTAATAAAGTTGTTATGTGTAAGCTAAGTGTTTAGTGGGATGAAGTTGGGCTTATTTGTTTGCTTAATACTTAGTTAAATGATTATATATTTCTAAAAAAAGCAATATAAAATAATTTTATGCTTATTTTATTATATAAAATAATATTGCATAATTTCAATTGTGACGTCACTAACGTACGCTCGCACGCACACGCATACATTCAAATATTATCATTCAAGTAAAACTAATATAAAGTAGGGTAACTTTTGGAACAAACCCTCATCCCTATTTACTTTCTCAACAAAAATTCTTCATAATAATTAACACAAACATATAATATTCAGATTCATTCCTAACATTCAATAATGTCAAATATTTAGGATTATGACATTGCATGTGCATACAAATCATTAACATTCTATGCATACTAAAATAATATTTCTTGAATGCATCATAAATGAAAATCAACGTTAAAAATTATAGAATGATAATAACATCTTAATTTTTTTTGTTACCCTTTAATGACTCTGCACATCGTGAAATACCTAGTTAACAAGGAGAAATAAGAGAAACACAAAATAGAAAAATAGAACTAAAAGAAGGCATAATATAAAATTTAATTGTATAAGAAGTAAAAATAAAAAGCAGAAATACGATATTAAAAAAATGAAAAAAAAGGAGAATCAAAATATTACATAACTTAAAAATAGAATTAAAAAGTTAAACTTAATTTTATTTTTTAAAAATTAACAAGGAGTCAAGATTGAATATCATTTTATAAAAATCATACGAAAGCAAAAAATAATGTTTATCCTATAAATGAAAATTGTAGCTTAAGAATAATAGAACATGTTTCATGCATAAAAATTATAAGAATTTATGTGTTTGCATTTCATTTAATTATCAAGGATGTTAAGTTAATACTATTTGTTATTGTTTGTTTTATGCTTTAATATCATGGTAATAGTATGTTAGATTGAGAAATTTAGGAGTAAAATGGTTTGAGTAAATGAGAGAAAGGAATAAAGTAAAATTTCTACATCTTCTAATTATACACCCTGTTAGTAATTCACCCGTAATGTTTGCTATAGAAATATCTACAGAATAGGCTCAAGTTAGAGAAATATTTCTGCCTTATTTCTGTACTCATACATATTCTTTAGTAAAACTGAACAAATTGGTTACTTAAACCACAAAACAAAAATAATATTTATAATCTATACATTCTAAGATTTTTAGAGAATGTTTGTTTACTCAATTCTAAAGTCATCTCATTTTATCTTTTAAGTTTAATTTAAAACAATATTCTTAGTGTTGTTAAATAACGGCTATCGCAACGCTAAATTGTAGTGGAATTTGAACCAATCTCTATTGTGCCACGGTACACTATTAAGAATAAAATGTTAAATGTAGGCAATACCCGGGCTATAGCATTGTTGCGTAGAGGAAGTTGAACAAACTACCATTTTCTGCGATTAACACTGATTTTATAACTTAGTATATACCAGTATGTATGAAATATGAACAAAAACGTGAGCCTGGTAGATTGTATTTTTCAACTAAACCTTGTATACTAGTACTGGCATAGTATTAATGAAATTTGGGGATGCCATTATTTGACACAATTTCACATGCACGGCGCCTCTTTTCCCGCCTTTTCTGTCTCGAGCTGTTACAGCGGAATCATTCTTCATACTTAAGTTTTTGATTATGGAATCATTCTTCTGTCTTGAATTGTATCAATATTAAACTTTTACCAACACTTCATAAGTACTCTCTGTTAAAATATTTTTCAAGACTAATTTTATATGGTCCTCCACTACAGATTTTTGAATCTTGAATCATGAAGTAATTAAAATATATTCTTGTTTTATGTTTCAGTGATTTATCTTTCAACAATTTTACTGAGTCTTCTGCATCTGATTGCCAGCTCTTGGATGTTTAAGCATCATCTTATTTTTTTGCGACATGGACCTTTGCCACCACAGTGTTTTAGAATCTTATCTGTTTTTGTGAAATTCACGCCGAATAACATTTTTTGTTTTCAACATGAAAAAAAAAAGACAAACTTTTTATTCAGAGATCATTGGTTATGGCTTTGCTTAAGATTAAATGACGCCTCTTGCTAGCTTTGCTTATGGCTTGGCCAATTGACATTGTCTTTGATCTAGTACTCGACTGAAACGAATCACACTTTTCTTTTAACTATATGAAACAATTCATACTCTCTTGTGAAACGATTCACTACTTCAAAAATAAAAAGTAATGAAAGAATGCAAGTTTTAAAAACATGCAACATAATATTGAAATTGTAAAACGACTTATAATTTGAGACAATTTTTTTCAAAAACAACTTATAATTTGGGACGGAGGGAGTATTATTATTTTATGACCAAACAGAAAAAATAATCATGTTTTTTGAAGGTTATTCAAAAAAATTTAGGATTATTTAAAATAATTTAAATTACTCAAAGAAATTAATTAATTAATTAAAACATTAAATTATTTAGATATCTTATATCTAAATAAAAGTAAAAGGTTTTTGGTCAAAATAGTACAAGTTTTCTCTAAAATTAAATGAGCATTTGACTAAATTTGTTAAATTTGATTTACTTTGAAAATGATAATAATATGTCCTTTCTAACATTAAAATTACTTTAAAATATAGTTTAAAATAAAATCATAATATAATACATATAATTAAATTGAATTCAATATTAATGAATTTATTATTTTGTTGACAAAAATTAATGCGTTTACTATTAATAACTTAAAGATAAGACGAAAAAAATTATACGATTATTTATTTATTTTTTACTAGAACAATTTAATAAATTATTATATCTGTAAAAAAATAATTAATAAAATATTATATGCCCATTTAACTTTTTTAAAATTTATTTAAGTAACTAGTAACTTTCCTACTTTTCTCAATAAATAGCCCGTAATTATTTGTTGATCTTCCAAGAGAACATGGCTATCAGCATCAGTCGTCTGGTTTTATTCATTGCTATTGTGTGCATTGTAGTCGTTTTGACTCCAGGTATCAAATCCTACTTTTCTCAATAAATATAGTTCCAATTATTTGAGTTTACACATGAGTAATCACATTAGATACAATGCAAATAACTCTTGTACTAATCTCTAGGTATAATTTGTAGGCACATGTAGAATGGTTGGAGCAGAAGGCGTGCCTTTCATTCCACCGGAGCAGGACTGTAAACCGAGCGAGTTGTGTCCGGAAAATGATAGTGTTTGTCTTCATAGTTGTCATGGTAGGGGTTTTGGTTTAGGTGGCAGTTGTCAAGGAAACCAATGTTGTTGTGAAATATAGCATCTCTAAGTCTTTGACTCTTTGTACAAGTTAATGGACAAGAGTTGCATTGAAAATAATAACACATATTCAACTTTCAAAAAAGTATAATACACAATTTTCTTTAAAAATAACTACCTCGTGTTGTTTCATTTACCGATTTGGTTGTACTTTGTTTGATGATGTTATTCAGATATCAAAGTTGTTAATATGCCTTCAAAGTTTCACAACAAAATAAAAATCAGTGTGCCTTCAAAGATTACAATTCTTTAGTTACACTTCCCTCTCCTCAAAGATGCTTGAATTACACTCCCCTTTCCTCTTATGTTAAAATATACACTCTCCTCCCTTGAAAAATAAAATTAATACTCCCCTCCCATATAAGATGCTTGAATTACAACCCACTCTCTTAATAATTAAATATGAACTACACTTTAATCTATTTTAACATAAATAAATATTTTTATAATATATATTAATTTTGAATCACCATTTAAAAAATATATATTTGTTTCTTTATAATTTAAATGTCAATGACAATTAAATTTAATTATTTTGTTATTAATTTTATAATTTAGAGTATAAAATTCAGTTTTAAATAACCATACTTAATCGGCTTTAGTAATTTTTCATATATTTTAATTTTATTTTGGGTTATTTCATATTTTATAATAGGGTTTAAAACTATATGTTAATGAAATTGTGAATAAAAAGTAGAGAAAGACATGTATTCAAAATTTGATTATATTAAAATGAACCCGCAATGCTATTTTTCTTTGAAGTGTGGTTGATTATTTTTTTGCTAGATTATTAGAAATAAAAAAAATTATTGAGGGACTAAAGCGTAGATTTTAACTTAAGAGGGGAGGGGAATGTAATTCAAGCTTCTCTTAAGGGAGGAGAGTGAAATATTTTCTAATATGTTTTGAATAAGAGGGGAGGGGAATGTATATTTTAACATAAGAGGGGAGGAGAGTGTAATTCAAGCATCTTTGAGGGGAGGGAAGTGTAATTTACTCTTATATATAATATATTATAGGGACATAAATAAAGGAACCACTTCTAGTAAATAAAATCACTTATAGACTAACAAATAATGAAAATGATTTTGTTTTATACTGATGTATGGGAAGTATATGAGATGACTTATTGACTGAATGTAGGGTTATACACAAAGTTGTTACTGCTTATCACCCTTAAACCAACGGTCAAGTTGAGCTATGTAATAGAGTGATCAAAAGAATCTTATAAAAAGGTGTTAATCCTACAAGTAAGGATTGGTCTCTCCAATCAGATGATGCACTATGGGCATAACAGGACTGCATATACGACTCCATTGAAAATGCCTCCTTATAGATTGGTTTATGGCAAAGCTTGTCATCTAGCAATTGAATTGCAACACAAAGCAGATTGTGCTAAAAACAGGTTAAACTTGGACTTACATATAGCTGGTGCAGCCAAAATGCTCCAATTTCATGAGTTGGATTGGATGAGCATAGCCTCATCTCTTACAACCAATATTACAGCTTTCATTATTTTCAATCTTCACACCATCTTCAACCTTTTTCTCAGCAACAACCTTCTCTTGTGGATCAAGATTTTCAATAATGTACAAATCTTGGTTATCTCCTATTACGTCATACCCCCCACCCGACATAGTTTATTACAGTCAACAATCCGACTGATATATCTAGCAGGCTAGTTTTTTGTATCATCTCGACAGTGTTGTCTCCAAAGCGCAAAGGTGGGAGGAATTGGACAACTAACCTTCAAATATATAATCATAAAATGGTTGTCATTCACATGTGTCATGCACATCATTCGGTCTTTATGTAACGGTGCACCGCATAGAGGGAAAAAGATTTTCGATCGCCCTTTCTCAATGGACAATATAACAACCATAAGTTTATATCTTTGTGTATTGAGGAAACTCAAATCCAGCATGATCATCCATTTATCCGGTGGTGCAGGACCAATACCAGAAAAGGTTAGAGCTCACAAGACCTGTTTATATCACCTATCCGACCTAATCAACTGCCGATAGCGCTTAATTTCTTCACCGATAGACTCTTTATGAAGTTGATAACGGATCATCTGGTGATCATCAACAATTAAGTTACGTAGGCCCACAACTTCATGGAGTCCACAATGACCATCACCAACTACATCCACCACCTTTTCAATAAATTCATGCATGAAAGGTGGGATTTGGTCTTTGTAGCATATGTTTGTCGATCTTGGGAGTCAACATGTTAGCTTGTATTTTTAAGTGTATATTTTGACAGGCAAAATGGTTATAAAGACCAAAAAATTCTCTCTAAGTACAAGTTGAAGCACAAGTATTTCGACAAAGTCATGGGAAGAGGTTCGACAAGTGTTTGTCTACTTCGACTGGGAAGATTCAAATCCTCTATGAAGAGGCCAGATTAAAGGTCCAGACACATGGGAAATAGACCAAAGTTGTTGAAAGGATTTAGTTTAAGACCGTTCGTCTGTTAGTTATTTTTCTTATGTATATATAGAAGCTTTTCATAGGAAAAGAGGGTCACAAATCATTAGCAAAAGTTCTATACACTCAAAGTACCCGAGCGTAGAGAGAAATGAGAAACAAAATGTATGTCACATGATTTGTTTAACAATTTACTTAAATATAATGCAATTACTTTTCTTTTAAGTTTCTTTGATTTTAAATTTTAAGTCTTTTACTGTTCTAATCTTAAACATCCGTGTTGGTTTCTGTCGAAAGACAATTTATCTTCATCCTAAAACAATTTTATTCATCTTTTTCACAAACAAACTCATGAATATGATGAACATTCAAGTTTTTTAGAAATAAGATTGCACAACATGTCCTAGGATTTCTAATGTGATCATGCAAGCAACTTTTAAAAGCTAGTCTTCTTGTTTACCAAAAACACTGGTAAATAAATTGTCACGCCCAGTAGAACCCTGTTTATGCATCTTTCTAAAAAAAATTCTTCAAAAGAAAACTCACTTCTGACAAGTTCTCTGGACCCCTCCAATCTTCAATTGAAATAAAAGCAAACACTGACCATACTTTAAAATTGCATCATGATTCCACTGAGCCATATGATGACATTCCTGCATACAGAAGGTTAGTAGGAAGACTTCTGTATCTAAACACAACTAGACCTGACATTACATTCATCACTCAGCAGTTGAGTTAGTTTCTATGCAATCCTTCCCAATGCCATTACAATGCTGCACTAAGAGTTCTCAAATACCTCAAAGGTTATCCATGAAGAGGAATTTTCTTCCCAATAAATTCATATCTTCAATTGCAAGGCTTCTCGGATGCTGACTGGGGAGGGTGCAAAGACACCAGAAAATCTATTTAAGGCCAATGCTTCTTCCTAGGCCACTCTCTCGTATCTTGGAGAACAAAGAAACAAATCATTGTATCTAGATCCTCTCCCGAAGCAAAATGTCGTGCATTAGGATCAACTTCCTGTGAATTACAGTGGTTGCTTTATCTGTTAAAGTATTTACAAGTCATATGCATCAATACTCTTGTTCTTTATTGTACTAATACAATTGCCATCCATACATCTGCTAATCCTGTTTTTCATGAGAGGACCAAGCACCTTGAAATAGATTGCCACATTGTAAGGGAGAAGCTGCAAGCAGGAATTCTCAAACTTTTACCAGTCTCTTCTAAAGATCAAATAGCTGATTTCTTTACCAAATCCTTGCATCCTCAGCTATTTAATCTCCTCTTATCCAAGTTGGGTATGGTAGACATTTACCACCCTCCAACTTGTGGGTGCCTATTGCACCATGAAAAAATAACAGAGATAAAAGGGAGTTAACATTTGTTACTTGCAGTACAAGTCATTGTGTGTGGTACAATTAGAGCTTAGTACTAGTTAGTTAAGAGTACATTACAATGTGTGTGTGTGTGTGTCAGTTGTACACTCTACATTGAATAATGAGAAATCATCCTCTTTGTTTCCATTCTTATTATCATTATCATCTTCGCTTCTGCAATTTTACCTCGATTCGGTTTGCTCACCGTTTGCACGGTTGATCTTACTCGTTTTGCATCACTGCCAAAGGTAATCTCATTGTTCTAATGCGTTGCTTTCTTTCTTTCGGTTTTTGTTTGATAAAATGCTTCGGCCAAATTTTATTTACTTCTCTAATCTCAGTAATGTGATTCTTCTGCCCCCATGCTTGTTAAATGTGTTTGGATTCTGCAAAACGAATGGCATTGCTTGTTTGGAATGCGATTATCTGAAAATTCTAGATTCGATCTTAACTAAATTGTTGGAAACTTAGGGTTGAAGAAATGGATATTGGTTCCTTGATGGTACAGAAGCCGATCAGGTTCCCATCACAAAGAACCAAACTATTGCTGCTCTGGCGCCAGCAGTGGTGGCTCTCGGAGAGGAGAGGACGCTTGTGTACATTGGCCGGAGGCTGATTTTGTTATATGGTGCACTTCAGGTCTAGGCAATTATATTGGAAATATCCGAAACATTATAAATTCAAGTTTGATATATGGGAATATCTCTACTTGAAATATTGATAGCTTTTTGAAATACTTCAAGAGCTATTAGCGACATATAAACAGGCAAAAGCGGGCTTAAAGGTATCCTTTCAGTTTGAATTGATAATATTACAAACTCTGGTTTTAGATTGTTGTGTTGTTAGTTGCAGATTTTGATTCATTCAAAATTTATTAAGCTTTATATCTTATATCTGCTTATAATGACCGTGATAGTAAGATGTGCTTGTTAATTTCTGCCCGTGTCTATTTGCAAATACAATTGTATGGATCATGTGTTTTGGTTTAAGCTTCTGAGTTATTATAGCAGATGAACATCACATAGATGTAGGCAGTTGTGCTTGTGCATATGTAATTAATATGCATTAATGTTTTTAGTGCATTGTTGTTAAATTTAATCTTTCAATACTATTTATGTTGCATAGTATCATTTTGACACACAAACTTAAAGATCCTTAGGTTTACCGCAAATTCACTTTTAATTTGTTTTTGTTCTCACATTCCTTCTAAATACTTGGAGCTAGAAGATTTTTTTTGCTTCAAGTGAAGCTAATAAAGATGGTGTTGCAACCTTGTTAAACAATTGAAATTACAATCAAGAAGATTTTTGTTGTGTTATCTCGCTTAGATCGCCTTATGGCTAGTTTTTTTTTTTCTTGAAAATTTTGGTGGAAAAAGTGATTAGTGAGTTTAGTTAAGATATCTTATTTCATTATCTTGTTATTCAAAATTGTTGATCTAAATGTTTATCCAAATGTAGCATTGTGATTTGCTTGGATTGTAATAATATTTGGTATGTAATTTTTAGATTCAATGTAGTGGATTGACTAAAATACTCTTATAAATAATCCACTTTTTTTAATCTATTTCAATCAGTAACATCTTTTAGTAGATTCACAATTTATTTTTTTTAAGAATGATTCACAACTTTTTTAAACTAAACAACTTTGGGATACTTTTTATAACTTAAAAACTAAAAACATGCGACATTTTTTCAATGTTACTTGTAATACAAAAAGTGTTATAAAAATATAAATAACAGTTTTTGAATGTTATTGATAATACTATAACATGTTACTGAAGCTCTTCAGATACACAAACTTTACCTAACAATTATTCAAATGTTACTAAATTGAATTAGTAAAATTTTATAATTGTTACTAGATCTCAACTATGTTGTAGTGACTGACCCCTCCTTCATTTTCCTAATCAATTATTTCAATGATTATGCCGACTCTATTCTACATTATTTGAATCCCAGATAAGAATGTTGTTTAGTTTCTTTAAATCATGTTGCCCATGTCCTCGTGGGTTTAACTCAGTTGGTATGCACAATGCATAATATGCAAGGTCTGGGGTTCAAATCCCGACCACCACAAAAAAAAATCATGTTGCCCATTACTTGTATCAGCCTAGCAGCCAGAAGCTTTGCTAATACCTTACACATACATCCCACCTAACAAATGACGGTGGTCTGTATTCGAAATAAGAACCAGAAAAGATGTTGTTCCTATTTTTGGAAGCATTGCATTTAGGCCTCGACTTTTATCACACAAAACTCACTCAAATTTACTTTAAAATATCCCAACAGTCCTTGATGAAATTTTCCTATCACTACTACAATACTACCATTTACTAACAGTGCCATTGTAACACATGAAAAATTGTTACACTATACACTGATACAGTAACATTTGAGAAAAAGTCTTAGGTCTAGTAAGCAACAATACGCAACAGAAAATTTGATTAAAAAAACAATAGTCCAAAAGTGTCACACTTTTTCAATTTATTTCATTTTATATAATTCATTATTCTCACATATCCAAACGTGTCATACATTTTCACCAATTACACATAGAACCAAAAACAGTTCCTCTCACATTCACCATTCTCACACCATCAAGCTCCATCGTCGTGGTTCTCTCATCACCGCCGGACTCAATCCTTCACCGTCGTGGATTCTCTCACATTGTCAAAGGTAAACTCGCTGTTCAAATGCCTTGCTTTCTTTCTTTCACCTTGGCTTTTCATGTTGAAAAAAAAGGTTGAGTTGAAGTGATTTTTTGTATTGTATTTGTTTCGTTTTGATTTTACTTTTCTTGTGCCTCATGATACATTGCATGTTTTCTGTTCGATAAAATGCTTCAACCAAACTTTTAGCGGAATGTGAAGCTAAACTAAAATACATTTGAAGTAATTTTGAAATTTTATGTTAAAAAGAACACACAACACATCAGGAACACTTCCATTGTATCAAGATGTGTTTCAGAATATCCAATTGGCATTTTGAGTTCTAGCTTCTTCATTTTATTTTTAAGCTAAAACTAGTGATGCTTGTAGAAATTTTTTGGTTTCTAGTTTATATGTGCCTATCTTGGGTTTTCTCAATGTATATGAATCAATATTAAACATTGAAATTGAAATGTTATCTTAGCCTACATTGTTAACTACATGAATTAATCATCAGTGATTGTTGGTTTTGGTTCAATCATTTACACCTCAAATTTACTTTTATTTTGTTTTTGTTCTTACATTCCTTCTAAATACTTGCAGCTAGAAGACTTTTGTTGTTTCCGGAGAAGCTATGAAAGATGGTGGAGAAATGTTAGGGACACACCATCTAACTCACTCTTTTGACACACTCCAATAAAAATTTGCCACATCACCCACTCTTTTTATTTCATTAACCAACTACCGGTTCTTCAAGTTGCTACACTTAAAAAAAAACACTATTTTTTGCTTCCGCCGTACCCACTGTTTTTTGCTTCCGCCGTGTACACGACCTTGAAAACCCATGTCAGTGGTGAACGGTGTTGTAACTATAGGAAGACGAAGCACTTATTCTTTAGGCTGGAAAAATCTCATCATTCCCAATTTAATACCCATGAGCCATGACTCCAGTTACCTTACCTGCTTCCACCCTCATCACCAGATTCAGCGCCACCCATCTTTCTTTCATGAAATTGAGAAGAGGGGTGGTTGTTAGAAATTGAAATTGAGAACGAAAGTGAATTATAACAATTGGATGGTTTTGGAATTGAGAATGGTATGATGATGATGACAGACTATCACAACCATATGGTCACTACGAGGTCCTTTGGCAATGGAAAGAAGGTCAGGGAGGTGGGAGGGTAGAGAGATGCAGAGAAAATATTGTTTTTAGCAACCAGAACAACCTGTTAATAGGTTAAAGGATCAATAAGAGTGGGCGATGTGGCAAATTCTTATTGGAGTGTGTCAAAGAGATTGTTAGATGGTGTAACCCTAGTCTCAAGATGGTGTTGCAAGCCAAGAAGATTTTTGTTGCATTAGCTTGCTTAGATCCCCTCATGGCTAATTTTTTATTTATTTTAAATTTAGTGGAAAAAGTGATTATTACTAGGTTTAGTTAGGATATCTTATTTCATTGTAGTATTATCCAAAATCGTTGATCTAAATTTTGATCAAAACGTAGTATTTTGATTTGCTTGGTTCATGTAAAAACACTTATGTAATTTCTAGATTCAATGTGGTGGATTGAGTACAAAAACTCCCATAGATAATCCACTTTTTTGTAATCAATTTCAATTAGTAACATTTTTTTGGTAGATTCACAATATTTTAGCCTGGACAATTTTGCGACACTTTTACAACTTTTCAAAAATTATAAATGTAACATTTTTCTAGTGTTACTGGTGATACAAAAAGTGTTACAATAATGTAACATTTTGCAACACTTTTTGAATGTTACAGATAATGCTATAAAATGTAACTAAAGTGCTTTAGTAACATGGGCTTTACCTAACAATTGTACAAATGTTACTAATTTTAATCAGTAACATTTTTCTTGATTTAGTAACAGTTTTCAATTGTTACTAGATGTCAATTATGTTGTAGTGTATTTGGTCGGGACTTTTATCATCGAGTGATTGGTTTGGTTTCACAATACAAACCAATATAATTGGTTCATTTTTCTCATATTAGGATCCAAACCAATCAAATCCAACCTCTATTGGTCCAAGTATCAGTTTCATGTCATTCGAAATCGTTCACTTGAAACCCAAACCAAGCTATTACGTTATTATTCTTTGATTTTACACTATCTTAAAAAATATGTTGTTTTCATCTATTTTCTAATCATTATATACAATTTTTATCATTGCAGTTTATATACTTGTTTTAATAGTATAAAAGTTTCTTAAAAGTTAATTTTCTTAGACTTTTTGGATCATGTTTCTTAAATTTTTAAACATGTCAACCCGATTGAACCAAACTAATTAATCAATGCCTCATTTTTATTGGTTTGGATTTTGCGAGAAAAGATTGCAAAAACCTAACTAAACCAAATCAAATCAATTATTTTTTATTTGTTTGAATTTATGTTTTCTTAAAAACCAAACCAATCTCTTGCACCCATAATTTCAACCTTTGCTTCAAACTCTTCCATTTCTTCGTTAAGACATCGGTTTTCAAACCTTTAACCTGGAATGTTTTCAATATATAAAAGTTGAGAGAAAATCATGATTTCATAATTATAACTTTCTAACTGGTTAATCATGTGTACTAGTGCAGGTTACCACCAATTTCTGTGACACTCACAATACAACTGTACTCAAGTTGTAAACTGGTAAAGAATATTCATAAATCATAATAAATTTAGTCTAAACACTAAAATAGGACACTAGTTGGTATATTAGCCTAGTAATTGTCATTCTAATCCACTAGTTTGTACCAAATTACCCCTCCTTCACATAACTTTTTCCTAATCAGGAGGAATCCTCCATTTCTTTCCTTTTCCCTCCTGATTTACTCTTTTCCTTTTTTCCTAATTATTGTTCCTTATATAATCTCTTACCCTATAATTAAATTTATTGTTTCATATACCTTTTAAAGAAGTAAGAAACACATGCGCTGCTTTATATACTCCTTCAGCCCACCCTTATAATTAGTGTTATTGTTTCTCTTATACCTTCACACTCCTTCACCTCACCCCACCAGCAATGAATAAATTTATCTCTTTTCATCTTCTCTTCATTTTCTTCCTATGTTTCTCTGTTAGCACCGCCAACTCCCTGACACTTCCACGGTTGAGTCCATTTTCAGAATGGAAAACTACTAAGTACCAAAACACTAAAACCTTCAATTTAAATGAAGACATGCATACATATTTCTATGAACAGACTTTAGACCACTTCAACTATCTATCAGAAAGCTACAAAACCTTTAAACAGAGATATTTTGTAAATTTCAAGTTTTGGGGTGGTGCTAATTCTAGTGCTCCAATATTTGCTTATTTGGGTGGAGAAGGAGACATTGTTGATTCGCTTGGTTTGATTGGTTTTATGACGGATAATGCCACTTCTTTTAAAGCTCTACTGGTGTACATTGAGGTACTAAATAGAAAACTATTTCTTTGGACACTCATTGATCTAAATCAAATTAGTTTTACGATTCTGATAAAACTTTTAATTTTCTTGTTAGCACCGATACTACGGGAAGTCAGTGCCCTTTAACACATCTTACGGCTATTTAAACTCAGCACAAGCCCTTGCTGATTACGCAGAAGTTCTGCTATATTTGAAGGATGCACTACACGCACGAAAGTCCCCGGTGATTGTGGTTGGGGGATCATACGCTGGAAGTTAGTTTTTTAAATTATGTTTATGTTTTTCTTCACTTTTTTACCATCGCTTTTCTGCTTTTTCGATTTTTTCTACTTACTCCTGTTATGTTTAAATTATATTTTTAAAATTTTAAACTTGTAATTACAATACTCCTTGAAACCTTTTAAAACATACCTTTTATAATTTTAAGCATACCAAAGAAAGTTTCTGCTTTATATAAAAGTTTCAGAATATTAGTTGCATATAATTACTTCTAAGCTTAAACAAACAATCTCTGTTTAATTGAATGGGAAAATTTCTCGTAGTAACGTGCACCAAGTAAAACTATATGGTGTATTTTTCGGTGACCTCAATAATCTGCTAATAATTACATTGATGATAGCTGAAATCGCTGTCGCAAACTATATTTTTTTTCAAGATTATTCTTAATACATATACTAAAAAAGATATCTTTTGTCAAGACTAGGTATGTATTAGTACTATACCACTCTAGAAAAACATAATCATACAAAAACAAAGTCTTATTTTGTTGATCATATGACCTAATTATGTAGTGCCATCTTAATTAATGTAACATGTTTTTGTTAATTATGCAGTGCTTGCTGCATGGTTTCGGCTTAAGTATCCCCACGTTGCCATCGGCGCCCTGGCTTCATCAGCTCCACTGCTCTACTTTGATAACATCACACCAGCAAGTGCTTACCATGATGTTATTACAAGGGATTTCCAGGTAAATCAACATAGTTATTTTTTTATCTTTTATGTTTGTTGATTAATATATATTTATTTTTGATTTATCAAATATTAATGGATGGTAATTTAATTAATTGGTATGCAGGAAACCAGTTTGACATGCTACGAATCTATACGAAATTCTTGGTTTCAAATTGATGAAGTAGCATCTAAGCCAAATGGTCTTTCCTTTCTAAGCAAGAAATTCAACACTTGCTAGTAAACACTGTTTCCATATATTTCCTTCTTTTTTTTTGTTTGAACAATAGGATCAAGTTCTGACTTAAACTTGTTCAAATTGCCACCTCTTGCAGTCCCTTGGAACAGCCTTATGAGTTGAAAAACTATTTGGGGAACATGTATCAAAAGGCGGCACTATACAACGATCCCCCAATTACGACTATTTGTAAGGCCATTGATGGAGCTACCTATGGAGATGATATCCTCAGTAGGATATATGGAGGTATGGTTGCTGGCTATGGAAACAAAAAATGCAATGTTAATCCAGATAAATATACTGGTGCAAAGCCATTTGATGGTTGGAGATGGCAGGTAGTCACATTGAAATTTGAGTAATTATATAAGATCAAGTAAATAATTATTGGAGTTTTTTTTATATTAATTGGTGCACATATTTCATTGTTCTAAAAAAATTATGAATTATTTTATACATTCAGACGTGCACTGAAATTGTGATGCCTATTGGCATAGGAAATTCTGCCTTGTTTCAACCTCAACCTTTCAATTTCACGAGTTATGCTGAACAGTGTAAGAAAGATTTTGGTGTCCAACCTCGCCCTCACTGGATCACCTCTTACTACGGAGGTCAAGTACGTACTTCTATAATATTTAGGTTTCAATATTAATAGTATTATAATAACAATAGAAAATTAATTGCATCGTTGTGACTAATGGCAGGATATTAAATTGGTTCTTAAGAGGTTTGGGAGCAACATCATTTTCTCAAATGGTCTAAGAGATCCATATAGTAGTGGCGGGTAAACATGCAACATCTTTTTATTTTTTTTGTTGAAAGAAAACATGCAAAATGTAAAATTTAAATTCATCTTAATTATTTTAGAACAATGTTTTAAAATAAGCTTCCTTTGGCTTTTATTATATACTTAGGGTTCTCAACAATATATCGGATAGTCTTGTTGCCCTGCCTACAGTCAATGGTATGTATATCTTACTTTTTTTTAAAATATGTATGTCTTGTATTGTGTGTGAATACATACAATATCGTTGTCTAATTATATTATATCATGCACATTCTAATATAAGTATATAGAGAATACATTGTAGTAGTAAAAGTACGTTGCTAATTTTTTTATCATTTTATAAAAAATTGTAAACCAATTAATCAAATGGTTCTATAATGTTTTACAAATGTTGATTTTTCAGGAACTCATTGCCAGGATCTTGTGCCGGCAACCGAAAGTGATCCAGCATGGTTAGTTCATCAAAGGAATACAGAGGTTGAGATAATCCAAAGCTGGATAAAAAAATATTATGATGAAGTTAATATATAATATGGGGGATGTGTTTGTTAGTTTTTGGAAAGATGGCAATTAAATAAGTTATCCTACTCCTTAGATTTATTTTGTTCATGTAACATCCCAAGAATTATTTATGAATTAATCTTTATATCTTACTCCTTAGATTTACTTTGTAAGAAAAATAGTTGATTAGTAGTTGAACAAATCAAGGGTTTCACAATTTTGAGTCAAATCTTTCCTCTTTCTCACTTTCTCCATCAATAGCAAGAGTAAATTCCGTTTTAAGTTATGATTTTGGGATGGGAATTAGTAAGAGATGAACCCTAGGGGCTGTAGCTAGAATTAGATGAATTTGGTAGTAATGATGGAGAATTAAAATCAAGAATGAGTATGATATTTTGAGTATGTTAGTAGAGAAGTAAATTGCAGAAAATTTAACCCTTGAATGTTGAAGTTGTACATGTGAGACTATGAACAATTAGAAGTATTTACGACAATAAACTAGACATGAACTGTTGGATTTTAGACTTGTTGCAGGTACATATGTTGTTAGCCTGTATTTTTAAGTGTATATTTTGACAGGCAAAATGGTTATTAAGACTACAAAATTCTCTTGAGTACAAATTCTCTCTGAAGAGACTAGATTAAAGGTCCAGACATGTAGGAAACAGGCCAAAGTTGTTGAAAGGATTTAGTTTTAGACTGTTGGTGTGTTAGTTATTTTTCTAATGTATATATAGTAGTTTTTCATAGGAAAAGAGGGTCACAAATCATTAGCAAAAGTTCTATACACTCAAAGTACCCAAGCGTAGAGAGAAATGAGAAACAAAATGTATGTCACATGATTTGTTGAACGTACAATTTACTTAAATATAACGCAATTACTTTTCTTTTAAGTTTCTTTGATTTTAAATTTTAAGTCTTTTACTATTTTAATCTTAAACATCCTTGTTGGTTTCTGTCGAAAGACAATTATCTTCATCCTAAAAAAATTTATTCATATTTTTAACAAAAAAAACTCATGAATATGATGAACATTTAAAGTGTTTTGGAAATAAGATTGCTCAACATGTCCTAGGATTTCTAGTTTGATCATGCAAGCAACTTTTAAAAACTAGTCTTCTTGTTACCAAAAACACTAGTAAACAAATTGGCACGTCTAGGGGAATCCTGTTTGTGCATCTTTCTAAAAACAAATTGGCACGTCTAGGGTTATAACTATTTATGGTTGGAGACAGATTTTCAGTTGGTTTTCATGGCTCTTAAGTCATCTGCTAAGGTTACTTGGGTTTTAAAAAACAGATGACAAAATTGTCTGGCTTTTGTTAGAAGCATACACTTCACATTTTACATGTCTATAGAGACGGAAATGCTTGTGCTGATGGTTTGGCTAACATAGGTCTCAACTCACCTTTGAACACTTTTGTTTGGTTAAATGATATCCTAACTTTTTCATGGGGGGTACATTAGGAATAAGATGAGTTTACCTAATTATAGGTTTGCAAATTTCTAAAAAGGTTTTGGCATAGTCCCCCATTTCTTTTTTGTACTTTTTTTCTTTCTATTTTCAATAAATTTTGAATGATGCTCCCTGCATCATTCTTTTGCCTTTTTTTAAAAAAAATTTAAATCCCCTCGATGACAATTCTAAGATGATCATTATTAGTGTCACTTTACCTAATATTTTCCTCTTCCCCATATTATTTTTTAAAAAAATAGTATAATATTTTTAATGTTCTTATATTTATCTCTCAATTAACTCATGAATTATTTAATGACAAAATAGAAAAAAAAATCTGTATTTATTTTTATTTTATGTTATTTAAAGAGCTTAAGGATTATCTAAATAATTTATGTGTATTTGCTAAAAGCACAATAAGGAATACTAAGGGTTAAGTATCGTATTCTAGGGTTTAGAATGATTATTGAATGTCTTGAGAATGATATTAAGGGTGGTATTTATACCCTTCCATGGGCCTGATTTGTGGTTACTTGGATAGCAAGCAACGAGGGCGCTTTTGGGTATTTAGGCACTTTCTAGAGGTTTCGAGAAGTGAGTAAAGGTGGTGCCCTGCAAAGGGCACGCCTTTTGGGTCTTAGAACCCTTTTGAAGGGTGTTAAGGCCTTTGGAAGGGTTTGAAAGGCCCTTTGAAGGTCTTTTAGGCTTTTAGGAATATTATGACGGTTCACAGCCCCCCAAGCACAAGTCTTGGGACAAAGTGAAGTGATGACAGTGTGAGATTGGTCCTTCGGGGGGATATCTATGTTTTTTAAGAGAGCATCGACGGTTCATTATGTTATACAAATTAACGAAGTAAGAAAAAATCATGTCATACGTACATACGTACATACATACATACATACATACATACATACATACATACATACATACATACATACATCATACATACATACATACATACATACATACATACATACATACATACATACATACATACATACATACATACATACATACATACATACATACATACATACATACATACATACAATTAAAAGTTCCCGTGAGCTTAGTTCAATTGATAAGGACAATGCATAATATATGCAAGGTTTGGGGTTCGAATCCTGGATACCACAAAAAGAAAATATATAAAATTAAAAGGTTTTCTTTGTAAACAAAAAGTACAAGTTTTCCAACATAATTTATAAACCTCTAAATGAGGGTTTGACTAAATTTATTAAATTTAATTTATTTTAAAATTGAAAAAATATGTCAATTTTAACACATTCTTAAAATATTTTATTAGTTTTGACCACTTTCACTAAATTGCTCGAATTAATTGATAACTTCTAAAATAAAGTTATAGTATTTTCGTTTTTATCTAAAATAAAGTTATAGTATATTAAATATATTTTATGTAAAACTAGAATGCAATAACAATGAATTATCAATTTTTGACCAAAATTAATGCAATGTGTGTGTGTCTCACTCAATAAATAGCTAGTAACATTCCTACTTCTCTCAATAAATAGCCCCTAATTGTTTGTTGATCATCAAAGAAAACATGGCTGCACGAATCAACCACATGTTTTTCTTCATTACAATTATATGCATCGCTTCTATGGTGACTCCAGGTATCAATTATACGAATCTTTCAAATTATTTTAATTTTCATATTATTTTGTTATTATAAAATAACGTTTTTTTGAAGAAATTTTGTAAAGTAACTTATAATGTATAAGGTTTAGGGTTTATTAAAACTTTAATATATAGAGAAATCACTTTTGATTGAAAACGTAGTTTTTGTCCCTTTTTTTACAAAACAAATTTGAATTTACGAGAACATTATTTGGTTTCAAGATTTTCAAATTGAGATTTCCAGAAGACATCCCAAATCTTCTGTTTTCTTTCTTTTAAATTGATAATAACATCTTAAAAAATATTTGAATCAACAAGAACTTCTTCTTTCGATCATCCTCCGTTGCAGGACTGTGAACTGAGCAAGTTCTGTCCAAATAATTTTCTAGCTTGTAAAAAGAGTTGTGATGATAAGGGTATCCCTAGGGCCAACTACAATGGAAAGCTCTGTTGCTGCGGAATATAGCATGTCTAAGTCTTTGTACAAGTTAATGTACAAGTTAAAAATAAATACATTGATTTCCGTTTTTATTTTCACATGCATTATCCAAGCATCTATTTAAAATTATTTATTTATCATCTCTCTCTCAAAAACAGAGAAAGAAAAATACTACACAAAAATGACTTTAGACAACTTTTTTTTCTCTTTCTATTAGACAACGCTTTTTAAGTCGTGTGTATTCCTACACGCTTTTAGACAATGCTTTTTGAAGCGTAAAAGCAATGTTATAGATCCTCTTTTAACAAGGCTTCCTTGTAAAAGTGCGATCGTTGTATTTGGTTCAATTTTTAAAAGGGGAGAGAAGCAGAATTCCTACTAACACCACTTTGCTCCCCACTCTCACCCTAAATTGGAGTTCTTTTAGAGGGGAGGTGGAATATTATAAATTTAATTACATTGACATAATTAATTAATCTAATATGCCAAAATTACCCTTTGTTGAAACAAAATGGGTTTGTACAAAGTCTTTGTAGTTTCGATGATAACAAGGTATTAAAAGAATAATTAAAACTATTTGAGACAATTCTAAACAGATAGTCAAGATCAGATTATATACACGCCTGACGTCTTTCAGGGTGGTAACGTGGCTTAGGTTAAGGTGGGATATTTTTGGGAAAGTTAGTTAACAAAAGAACTTGGAGTTAGATTATCAAGCTAAGGATTCCTACTAAACATTGAACTACTGCCAACGCTTCTTCCTTAAATCAAACAAGATGAGCACTAAGTAGAACTATTTATCTTTTTACTTTTTTAATAGAAATAAACACCTTTTTTTTAAGATACCAAATTTTTTTGATGTTTTTGGCTCTTGATTTTTTTTTTTACTTTTTTTTTGTGTAGACCCAGGGCAATCTACATTTTTTCATTTTGATAAATTTGTTCTAAGTACCCCGCCACAAGATGAGCACGAAGTAGAGCTATTTATCTCCAAACATAGTTTCAAACCGTACCAAGTTGTAAAAATTATATCTAACTCCCAAGGTTCAGAACTATGACATGATTTGTCTCTTAGTAACAACAAAATAAATTATTGTTGGTGGCATGAAAGGCTCAAGGTACCAACAATTTTTTTGTTTGCCTCGTGTGTAGTATAACATGACCGATTGTCCGTAAAGAACGACTGCAAATTCAAGCAAAAATAACATTCATATAGAACACTCATGATAGAAAGGATTGTAGTAGAAGAATGGGTTGGAAATATTTAGCTCAAAATCTCATTGATTATGCTATACAGAAAAGAGATGGTGATTAATATTAGTATCTTCATTAACAAGCCCCAAAAGTTATCGTGCTCTTGAATGTAAGGGTAAACTAGTCTCCGATGTAAGTGTTCTGGAATAACTCTCTAAGACTAAAACAATTAAAAGGTTATATATGTAATGCAAAGAAATAAAATTAAAAATAATAATGAGGATTACAAAAATAAAAGAAGGAAATTGTTCAGAAAGGAAATCTCAGCTTAGCTTATTGAAAAGGAAAATACGGAAAATAAACTTATGGGTTGTCTCCTTGATTATACTTTTCATTTTAGGGTCAAAATATATTTTTTTTGATAAAATGATTTTTTTTAAAATCCTAAACAACTCAAACATTATTGCCTTGCTTCTAAAAATTACAAATGCTCTTTCAATTGATCAATACAGACATATAGTTATGGCTAATTTCAAATTCAAAATCATTTCAAAAATTATAGCAGACAAGCTTGCTCAAATCATGTCAATCATTATCTCTCCAAAACAAATGAGATTCAATGGAAGAGATTATACCTGACGGAGCCTTGAAGAAAGAAAGAGCATAAACAGGCAGAGAAGTCAGGACAGACTTTAGAAGAATTAAACGACCACCAAAACGAAAAAAACCGACTTTTCAAACCCGACAGTCTAGACTTGATGCTACGCAGAAGCAGTTCTCAAAAAATCAGACGTCTTGGATCACCACTTATAGAGAGACCCAGATACACAAAAGGCACCTTCCCCACTTTACAACATAAGACAGATGCCGCCTCATTTCAACCAAAAATCAGAAATACTAACACCTACTATAACAACCCGATTTTCTTTAGATTTATTTTATATTTATTATGTGTTTTTATATGTGCTTGTTTATGATTATTTGTCTTTGTGTGTACTTTATTCCGGGATTAGTGGATTTTGGCTTACGGAGGGTATTTTAGTCATTTTGAACTTATGGGTATTTTGGTCATTGTGTGAGCAAGGGTAAATTAGCAATTCCACTGTGAGGATTATTTTAGTAGTGTTTTGAGTAGGAATAGTTATTTTTACTAAGTTACTAGTAAGTGGGGTAATTAGTTAAGAGCCGGTAACTATTCGTTATTTTTATCCGTTAAGAGGGTAGAAACTTTGTGAATTGCTTAATGAGTGTTTTGAGCCCATTAAGACATAAATGGTTAAGCCCAATAGTGAGGAGCCTATTTAAACCTTAGTCATTGAGGAAAATTAGGTCACTAGAATCATTTGTTCATTTTCACAACACTTTGAGAGAGGTAGAGAGAGAAAGAGCTAGAAGAGAAGAATATGATTTTGAAGAGAGAAGAACTTGGAGAGAAGGAAGAGGGTAGAGGTTCGAGGGATTGGAGTTGAAGTGAAGCATTAGCTAGTTTTGTGAATCAATTGAGGTAAGGGGGCTAGTATTCTCTCATAATCTTTTGTATAATCTTTTTTCTACTTAAACATATAAGTGCTTAGTTGTGAAAAGTGATTGTTGTGAATTTAATTGGTGAAATTCGTGCTCATATTTTGATGTAGTGTTGTGTATTTGAATTTGATGATAATTAAGTTGTTGATGATGAAATTACATGCTCAAGCTATATATACATGTATACTTTGTGTTTTGCCCAAAATTGGTGAAGTATGATATTGTAGTTGTTGGATTGTTGATGAATTCATGGTTAATTGATGTTGTGGTTGTTATGAGATGTTGTTGTTGATGATTCATTCCATGGGTATTCATAACTATGGAGTTTGAGTTGTTCTTGAGAGTTTTATGAAAAATGGGTGAATTGTTGATTTGTGTTGGAATGATGTTTTGATTTCAAGTTTGATATGGTTTTGATTGTCTTTTTAAGTACATAAACGTTTAGACAAACTTTGGGGACGAATTTCGGTGTTTGGGGGATCCAAAATGGGGTTTTGGTTTGAAAAAGGATTGTTTTCCCGAGAGGAAAACCAGAATTTTGAGTTGTTGTCTGGTTCAGGGGCGGAGGGACCATGGGGGCCAAGGGTGGCCGTGGTCCTCCCCACGTTTTGCAATTTTTTTTTATACTAGTAATATTCATGTAGGATATAATCAATATTGTATAATGTAGAACAGTGGTCCCCCATGGTTGTGAATTTATTTTTACCTTTTAAACTTGGTCCCCTCGATGTTTAAATCCTGGCTCTGCCCCTGGTCTGGTGCAACTCACGAGGCGAGCCCGTGGCGCTCTGCTGGCGAGTTGCACAGTGACAACATTCCTTATTTCGCGTTCTTGCTCTGTGTTAGCTTTCCAATGGCTTTGGTTTGACTTTAAAATGATTTTTAGATATTGCGTTATGTTGAAAATGCTCCAAGTAGGTCTTGGTAAAATTTTGTGAAAATTCAACATAACTATTTTTAAGTCAACCCAAAACTTATGGTTTGTTTCCAAACGTCAAAACTTGAGAATTATGAGTTCAACTAAGGTGTTTAAGAGTATTTAACCTATGATATGATGGATCTAACTTGGTTTTGGTTTTGAAAATGAATTGACTTTGCAATATGAGAGAAACGATACGAACTTTGCAAACTTTGAAAGTAAAGTGAATTGGCCTATGAGATGTTGATGTATACACCAATGCACTCATATGTGATTCGTGTATATGCTTAGTTGAGGCTTTCAAACGTGTTTGTTTTGTTTTGTCGGATAACTTGGAAAGTGATAAAATGATACGAACTTGTTGTAATCATGTGATTCTCAGAATTGATCTATGATACTCATTTGCCTAAACTACTATGAACATATGTGAGTAGTGCATGTGTTTTTTTGAGGCATTTGATTATGTTTGTTTGGTTTTGGTTGAATGTCTTGAATGATGATTTTCCTTTAAAAACGTTAACTTTGATGAATCATGTTAATGATGTTGAACTTAATGACGGTGTTTATGTCTTTGTTTATGTTCATGAGTTGTGACATGATAATCATGTTGTTGGTGTGAATGATACATGCTAAATGTCGATTGTTGATTGTGAATTTATACATGCTTAATGTTGATAATTGGATGTGGTGATTGCATGTATCGAATTATGTTGTTGAATTCTTATATGCAATTTGATGATGATAATTGTGGTGCTTGCATATATGAAAGGTGTTTGTTTTTGGTGATGAT
>Ga0315914_1002705_pt1 | contig 27098 bp, 15 predicted proteins | sample MpolenodulesMG_FD_203920 | JGI IMG/M metagenome (GOLD analysis project Ga0315914, IMG submission 203920) | Medicago polymorpha root nodule microbial communities from Los Angeles, California, United States - elongated nodules | ecosystem: Host-associated > Plants > Roots > Nodule | place: USA...
TTAATTATAATGATATCATGTTTGTTATCATGTGTGCATCAAACACATGATATGATTAATGTTTATCATGTCCTTATCATATCCTATCTCTATCCAGATTTATATCATATCCTGCCTATATCATATCTTGACCATCAAATGGACCCTAGTTACTAGCAATAAGACAAAAATAGTGATTATAATTTATGAGAACGATTTAGCGGGAGTTGTTTTAGTTAATAGAGACCCAACCAACTCATTAAGCGCCTCCATGTGATTATGAAAAAAATGACAAATCTAACAAACTTCTCAATCCAAATTTTAAACCTAAAATGAGAAGGATGTGTTGGACCACATTACCAATGATAAGACCTAAATAGCGTAGTTATAAGTGGGGTTGAGCTTCACCATACGAGTTACTTTTTCGAGTAAAAGTTGAGGTAAACTTCTAATTCTAAGATATAAAGGTGGAATTTGAACAAACTCCTCCAATCTATAATTGAAAGAATCATAAGCCGCATATTTGAGCTTACGGTTTATGTTTTATAATCTTATTCAACTAAAAAAGGACTTGTTTGGTAACTATTACTCTCATGAGCTTATAACTTATTTTTACTAACTTATAACATTTTTTATAAGCTTATAGCTTAACAACGTGTGTCAATTTCTTAAACTACTTTCATTATTATGAAAATGTGAGTAAAAAATGACAATGCTTTGAACTTGGAGGCACTGTGCATTTTCACATCCAAAGATAAGTTTATATTTTTCCAGCCCAAGAGTCCATTCTTAATACGATTTAACAACGGTTCCCAAAAATTCAATCGTCGCACATCACCCCTATAGACAGGCCCAAGTACACAAAAGGCAAACAGTCAATTCTACAATTCAAAACATATGCGGCCTGCCAACTACGAGTCGTTAACATTAACTCCTGCCACAAGCTCTTATTAAAATTAACTTTCAAGCCAGAAATCAATTCAAAAAGAAACAAAACAGCTTGCATAGCCCTCACAATGGTCCAACACTTTTCCTCCAAAATAAGAGTATTAACGGCAATTTGAAGATGAGAAATAGAAATGGACTCACTCATGTCCACCTGATAACTTTTAAATAAATTTTTGTTCACCAAAACATGCGTCATAATATTCAGCCCTTCAGTAGCCAACAAAAGAAAGAAGAAAAAGGGTCTTCTTGCCTCAACCCTCTCTAACGGAAATTTCTCGGTAGGATTATCGTTCACTAAAACAGAAATTGTCGTTGTACCAGTACATTCCTTCATCCACTTATGCCATAAAAGAGAAAATTCCTTTTTACTCATAATTGCGTATAAGTAACCCTAGTCAACATGGTCACATGTTGATCACATTAACAACATTTTTTTAGAGGCATTAACAACATCTTACAGGCAAAAGTAACGATGCATGCAGTCGGTAAACAATATGGAGAATAATATAATCTGCACACAAATTTTGACAACAATATTAACATCGTATGAGCTGTTCACTGTATACATTTAATAATATTTGATTTGATTCCTTAAATACATTTAATTGTACATGTGCTTTTCTTTTTACTGGTATACATGTGCACTTATTTAGAGAATACGTATGCCTCACCAAAAAAATGATTTGTAATAAGTACGCGTCAAAAAAAAGAACTTGTATTTTTCTTCCGCTACATACGTACACAGCGTACGGAATTACTCTATTCTTTGTTCAAATTGTTTAATTTTGTTTTACAATACTCTTTGTTCATTTTTCTTTTAGAAAGATATCAACGAGATATATATTTTCTTTTTGTAAAAAAGAAGATATATATTTGCTTCCCTAAATTTTTTGTTTTTCACAAGAAACTGACTGAATATATAATTTTGTTATTCCAACCTACAATAAAAAATACAAAGCTTCACTGTTTATATTATGAAATTTTGACTTAAGAAAAAGTCGTGGACCTAATTCCATCATGCCTGCAAAAAATATTATGCAGTCAATTAATATAACACTATCTTATTGTTTGGTTTATCTGCAGAGTAATTTGACCACATGCATTTGGTTTGAATACAATTGACTAATCAAACATGCATTATGATTCAGTCCAGGCGATATAATTTATTTGACTAAATGCATTTTTAGCCCTCTATGTTTGCCATGGTAGCAATTTTGGCCTCCTATTAAAAAAATCGTTTTTCAGCCTCCCAACTTCACCCTCTTTTACAACTCATAGACCCCCTCTAATTTTGACCGGGTCAAAGTTTAAGTGTTCACTCAATGGACGCCACGTGGCTAATTTTTGAATTAAAAATATAAAAAAGCCATATATTTTTGAATGAAATTAAATAATTAAAAAAATTTAAAAAAAAAAAAAAGAAAACGCAAAAAATCCACCCCTTCAACAATATCATCTTCAAGCACAACCCTTCATACCCATGCACACAAACCCAAAAAACCTAGAACAATAACATCATCATTTTCATAACTCATCATCCAAAATAACTCATACCGAGAAAACATCCGCAACATACACCTTCTCCTCAATCGATGCCGCCTTCACAACCACCGCTGTAAACTCTTTGTATGTGGATTCTACAGTAAAACCACCACCGTTGTATTCTCATAGTTTCTCGTGACATATATTTAGCTTATCAAGTTCATGAATTTATTGTATATTCGTTACAACCACCATTGATTGTCATGATCTGGACAAAAATAAATCATTGTATATTTGCTTGCAAGTTACCAATAGTCATCCATACTTGCTAATTGTTTCATCTAACCAAATCACCCCTTGCTTAAAAACAAAAAACTGAAGAAGAAGAAGAAGAAGCAGCAGATTGATTTGAGATTAAAACTGACATTTTTTTATTGGTTGTCGTGGAGGAGGGTTTGGATTTCACGGTGGTTGGTGGTGATGCGGTCTTCGAGGGCGGTGGTTGAGGTGGAGGAGGAGGAATGAGAGAGGGTGGTTCGCCGCGGCGGGAGAGAGAAGAGTGTAGATTAGGGTGTTGGTGGTTCAAGGTTAGAGAGAGATTGAAGGTTAGGGAGAGACTGGGTTTGTTGTGTTTTTTTTTTTAATTTATTTTAATTATTGAATTTCAATCAAAAATATGTCTTTTTTTATTTTTAATTTAAAAATTAGCTACGTGGCGTCCATTGAGTGGCCACTTGAACTTTGATCCAGTCAAAATTAGAAGGGGCCTATGAGTTGCAAAACAGGGTGAAGTTGGGGGCTGAAAAGTGGTTTTTTTTAATAGGGGGCCAAAAATGCATTTAAGCCGATTTATTTTTTAAGGGGTCAAAATCACAATATTTGAATACTTAGGGGGCCAAAACAGTAACCAAGCCTAATAAAAAATGTCAACCTATTGGTTCCAAGCAAGTTCAACCGTCGAATCATTCGATGATGATTGTTGAACAAATCATCTAATATAGTGTCATAGAAACCAAATTTTATATATAAAAAGACCATAAATGTTTATGTACAAGTTTTTTTAATAACAGAAGATAAAATATGAGGTCAAATTATTTTAATTTAAGCATATCTTCATAAGCTATGATGAATATAAGCAGAAAACATCTTAATTACGCACATCCCATAAATTGTTTACAAAAGTACCTGAACAGTCCTACAAATGTTAAAATATCAATTCAAAGTAGCCCATATTGTAATAGATTAAAAAAAATGACCAAAATAATTTTGTCTGAATAAAGGAATGAACAATATTATATTGGGTTGTGTAAACTGATGATGAGGTTTGCAGCCTAATTTGAGTTTTAGTTATATAAGTAATTACAATGAACCATTTTCTAAATTTAAAATTTTCAACCACCATGTGCAGGGGTTTCTCCGGTTAGTCGAGGATGTTAAAGTTTTTTTTTTTTTTGAGAGGGTCGAGCATGTTAAAGTTGACATCTTCTAATTGATGTGAAAGGATTAACATAATTTTTTTTACAAACATAATTATTTTTGTCAAAAAATGGAGACTATGCATGTATATTATTGCATGTTGTGCTTTTCTTTTTTCTTTTTTTATAATATATAACTTTTGCTTTTGTGTTTTCGTAAATATATGCTCACGAGTTTGTTAGTTTTTTTCTTGTCAGATAGTCTAGTGGCTAGAGTTCACTTTATAAGGTGAATAAGTGGGGTGTCCGGGATTCGAACTCCGACCCCTACATATAATAATGCATTGTCCTACCAACTGAGCTATGCTCATGGGACACGAGTTTGTTAGTTTAATCCACACAAAAAATATGCTCACGAAATTAGTGCAAATAACATATTTTTGTGAACGTTAGAAATGTATGTGATTTTTCTTTTAGAGGCAGGTAATATTCTTTTCTCTTTTACAAAAAAGAATTGTATGAGATCTACAACCTACCATATCATATTTTTCACGAGATATAAGGTGGTTTAGTTGTTTTGAGATTTATGAGTTAAAGAGTGAAATAATAAGGAGTTTTTTTTTTTTTTTTAAAAAAGTCTAGATGCAAAATTCTCACACATAAAATTAAGTGGAGAATATGAATAATGCGGGTAAAATCTCCGTCTGCGCCTATTATTTGTTTCTGCAGCCTTTCTTTTATTTAATGAGTTGTAGTTGTGTACAAATTTATTTAATTTCAATTTTTCAAGCATTACGTGGCTAATAATAGCATCGTGAACCTTTGTTCGTGGATAAAGATCCATGGTATGGATCATGTCCAAAAAAGTCATGGGTATACTCTGATTTTCATAGTGTTTATTCACTTTATGATACAAATTCATGTATATGCCTACATGGGAGTGGAATAGTTGTCAAGATCATCTCTAACAAACAATATATGAACAGGCCCTCATACAAGACAAAACAAGCGAATCATATACAAGTGGGTTGTCATAGGTGAAGAAACATATAGAGCTAGTTTGAAACTTTGGATGAACTTTCAACAAAATACTTTTCAAAAAGAAAATTTAAACGTTGAAAAGTAGATGATTATTTATTTTTTTATAATTAAACTGAACATTATTAGCACTCCTCAATATTAATGTAGTAATATACAATTAACTATTTTACAATCGAAAAAGATGATAAATTTTATTAATTTACACTTTAGTATTAGCCAATGGACAATGGTGTATTGAACTCATTATTATAAATGAAAAGTGGAGGATTATAACTCGAGAGTAAAGCACTTAAATTTTTGGCAAAATTATGTTTTTAGTCTCTGGACTTAATTTTAAATAACATATTGGTTATATTTATTTATTTTCATTGTAATTTTATCATCTTAGTTCAAACATAATTATGATCGAGCAATATCCGCAATATCCAACGTTGCTCTTTTGATTATTAATTTACTTTAAAGCGAAAACTCAATTTGATCAATTTAGTCTTCGATAAACAATTATATCAAACTAGTTATTGACATTTTTAACTTGGAGATCAATTAGTCTCTCAATTATAATCAGTCAAAGATTTATATATCATATGTATAAAAATGTTATGTACTATTTTTAATAAACAACTAAATTCTGCCATAAGAAAATTGCCCGGGATCAAATTGAGTAATTAATTATTTCTCTCATACTACTTATAATATACATTATCTATCTAGGGTGAGTTGTCAACTGTCATGCTTTGTTATGTACCCGCTGGATTAGTTTGTTATGCTTCCAAGTCACTGGAATTTGGAACCGAAATGGATTTGGTGGTAGGTTTCTTTTTATCCAGATTAAACCAAAAGACCCTTGTTTTTCAAACAAAACAAAAAAACTAAAAGAGCAATGTTATATCTTTAAAAAAAAAGTGCAATGTTATATAGTAGAATTTCTTTTGACTACAATAAAATCTATAATAATTAATAGAGGAATGATAGCAACACCTTCTAACACACAATTTTCAACACACTCCTTTTGATTGGTTAAAATTCACATGGGTCCCACCAAATCATGTGGGTCCTATATATTTTTTGTGGGTCCCATGTGAATTTTAACCAATCAAAGAGGGTGTGTTGAAAAATGTGTGTTAGAAGGTGTGTTGCTAGCATTTCTCTAATTAATATTGTGTATCAAAACACTGATTTCGTCCTACAATAAAACGATACATTTGTAAGATTTTTTTTTTTTAGAATGGGTGTCATTTTTTTTAAAAGAAGAATGAGTGTCATTTTAATACGTAATATAATATTAATTATTATTTTTTAATAAGTACTATAATATTAATTATTATTTTTTCAATTGTTCAAAATTTTTTATCATTCTTTCAAAAAAAAAAATATAATGTGCATCACTCTCAAATTAATATATTTTACTTATCATATTTACAGTAATGATAAATGTACACCAATATTTGATAACGTTTTTTTTTTGGTCAAGTAGGCTAAAGCTCACACAATTTAATTGTGGAGAAGTGGGGTGTCTGGGGTTCGAACCCCGGCCCCTGCATATAATATGCAATATCCCTACCAACTGAGTTAAGCTCACGGGGATAAAGAATTATACTATGTTTCAAAAAAGAAAAATGATAATATTGTACTACTTTCGTCGTAGTATATGCAAGACTCTTTTAGAAAAAGTACAATATTTTTATAAAAAATACTTTAAATTTGTCAACAATTGACATTCTTTTTCTTAAAAAAAAAAAATCTTTCAATTATCTTGATGTATGCATTATTAGTCTTTTAATTCAAATTTAATTAGTGATTGTTCTGATACACCTTAATATGTCTTACATTGTTTGGAAATCAAAACCAATAATAGTTTACAAACGATTCTCACATTTTTCAATTCAATGATGTACCTTTTACAAAGGACAAGATCGTGAGGACTTACACAATGTCCAAAATGAAAAATACCTAAAAAACATAGTGCTAAAAGACCATTGAAATTGTGGTATTATAGAAAGATAATTAATTTCTCTTGTAATTTGAAAATACTCTTATAAAAATGGACTAATTTTTTTAGAAACGAGTCTTATATTATATATAAAAGTGGAGGTAAGATTACTTTTCTTTCATTCATTCACAATACTTATTTAAGAAAAATGATTTGTATGACACTCAAACACCGATCTACAACTTGAGAGAGATAGAGATCTGTAAAATGGTGTGATATAAAGAGTGATATAGAGATCAAATGGAATGTTGAATATTGTTAAAAATTTAGTAGCGTCTAAATATAAGTAATCTTTATTTGGTGTTTGAAACAATTAAGCAAATATGTGAGTTATCGAGACAAAGTGTAATAAGAAAAAACTAAAACAACCTAATAGGGTTGCAAATGAGTTGATTGAGTCTTGCTTTAAGCCTGATACAAACCTTTTTTAACTCGAGTTCAACTCATTTAAAGTTCATTAACAACTCTGTTCAACTTATTTGTTCAAATCACATAATTCATAAGTCAATTTTTTTTACTCCTCTAACCTTTTAATTTTAAAAAATATCAAAGATTTAATTAGTTTCAGGCTGGGCCACAACCCAGATTGATGACTCATTACATGGTTCCCCAACAACAAATAATCCTCGTAAGTCGTAACTCAAGACAAGATACAAGACCTCCTATGTGCTTCCCGCACATGAAAGTGTGGCTCCATCAATCTAAATTGTTCATGAAATCTCTAACGAGTTCCCGTTTTTTTCACGAAGTCAGTTACAACTGTGCTCCTTTATACACGTGTGGCTCTGTGCCCTATGGTACAATATCAATTTGCACACTTTCCTGCCTCGTATCTTTCAGTGACTTGAGCGGCGATGTGCTAACTTGTTTTGCAGGTACCTTCCCCATTGCTGAAAAACTACCTCCAATGCATCGGAGAACTACTTCCACTATATTGGAAACAGCATTGCATGAGTACTTTCACAAGTTACTCATCAAACTGGTACATTCCTAATCATAATTAAAACAAAATTTATCTCAAGCATAAGGTGTGTAAAGGATAAACACAAATATTTCATTTAAACTTGCATAAATAAGTAGATAAATATATAAAGGAAATGCTAACGAGTGCCTTTATGACAGACTTTAAATATAATAGTCAAAGCATAGTCATCTACGAATAATGACAAAAATCAAATTTCCACAACTAGAATTAAGAATATATTTACAATTCTTGAGGCAGGACATAAACCTCCTTTATATTTCACCACACAAGAGCGTGACTCCATCAATCTGGAATATGGATTGTTTATGCAATCTTTAACGAGCTCCTGCTTTTCTCGTCGGGTTTCACTGAGTTAGTTATAGTTGTGCTCCTCTATATAAGTGTGGCTCTGTGCCACACTCAAGGCACGATCATATTTTGCACATTTTTCTTCCTTATTTCTCTCATTGACTTAAACATCGGAGTGCTAATCTATTTTTTAAACACCTTCCCCCTCGTCGAAGAACTACCTCCACCGCAATGAATAACTGCTTCCACCACATCAGAAACTACATCACATGAACACTTTCACCGATTACTCATCGACCTGATCCATTTCAGATCATAATTAAAATGAAATTTATCTCAAACATAAGGTGTTTAAAGAATAGACACAAATATTAATTTCAAACTTGCATAAATTCATAGATAAATATAGAAAAGTAAAAACAGTTACTAACAGGAAAAATACAAAAATCAACAACTAGAATTGAGAATATCTTTATATATTTGATTAAATTCATAAATGAGTCGAACTATTATAATTTAAGTTGAACTTTTTTATTCAATGAACTTAATTTTTACTTAAAATTCAATTTATTTAGTTTACGAACTAAGCACAATGAATTAATTATCAAATTAGATTTTAAATTATGTTTAAGTTGACTCATTTTTTTGTTAGCCCTAGTACCCAAATAAAACATTGAAGGGGTTGTTAAAACTTAAAGTAGTACTACTATATTTTTTTATTCCGTCTTCTAGATGAAACATTAGACCATAAGAAAAAGAGGAGTATAATAAGATAGATTTTGAAATTGGTCAATGGTCAAAATTACACAATTCTGCTGTACTGGAGTATTTTACAAACAAGTTAGCCTGAGTAGCTCCTGAAAGCAACGTGCCTCGATCACTCATCAGTCAACTGCGTGTTAGCATATTGTAAGTGTTTAAATCATGGAAAACACTATACTAAAACGGTGTTTATGAGACATTGATTAAAACGTTGATGCGAGAGTCTTGTTAGCATTTTGTATATTGAAAAAATACTTTTTCTCTCTCAAAACAATCGTCTCTTTAACATTTTTCTTTGTCATAAAATAATTGTCATTTTAGAATATCATTGCAGTATTTTTTTTTTTTACTATTATACACTTATTTATTGAATTTCGTTAAACTTAACTAATCCATTTACTACAATTAATTATACTATACTCCCTCCGTCTCAGTTTAACTAAGGCAGTAAACCATTTCAAACAGATTAAAAAAAAGTGTATAAATAAAAGAGAGAACAATGTTTGAGTGTCTTTGTCAAGTATTGATGCATTCTTCTTTATCATAAATGTAAAGTAGAATATATTGAATTGAGAGTGGTGAAAATAGTACTCACTCTGTTTCACAATACTTGTCCATTTTGGAGAATAATTTTGTTTCACTTTATTTGTCACTTTCAAGTTTCAATGCAGAATTAATTATTGGTTTATCAATAATACCTTACCTATTTATTGTAGAGAGAGGAGTACTATAATAAAATAATAGATGAGTAAGGATATTATAGAAAAAACACAAAGAATTTCATAAAAAAATGACAACATTTATTTGATTATTTGATATGTGTAATTTCTTCAAAATTGACAAGTATTGTGAAACAGATGGAGTATTAATTAAAGTTATAAATGGAAAAAAGTAATTAATGTTGTATTGAAAAGTGAAATGGGTCACGATTCATGGGACAAGACTCAATTATTATGGGACGGAGGGAGTAGTATTTTAGTAAGACAAATGTTAACTTGTGCCCTCAAAGGCACATTTTAAGGAACTCATTATAGAAATATATGTATCAAAAGTCGTGCACTCAACTTCTTAAAAATTGACATATTATGTTTTCCAATGCAAAATTGCTATTTTTAGGTTGCTTAAAATGTGCCCTAAGGGTACAAGTTAACTCACCCTTTTAGTAAATAATTATTTTATCATTGAAATTAACACAATTAATCATTTCTTTAAAATTCGTGTAAAAACTTTAAACGACTATTATTTTGAGACAGAAAAGAACATCAATTATTTTCACGAGAAAAAATATAATATTCCCCGAGAAAGAATATTACAAAATCATTGTACCCATTTTTTTTTAACTCCAAGAAGCACAATTAGTACCCTAATAAGGCTTATAGTAATGAAAACATAGTTAACACCAATAATAAGCACAATTAGTACTTTGGAGTAATGAAAAGCAAATTTATTTGGTGGGTGAATATTGATCAAGGTAATGAGACATGAATAACAAACTCAACCATAGTCAAAGTCTCAAAATTCACAAATATCCTTTTGTCTCTCTTTCCCTTTCATTCCCTTCCAAATGCTAAAACTCATCAAACCTTTATCACTCACTCTCACCAACCATTTCCATTTCCACTTTCCTTCCATCTAAAATGTCACTTCTCTTCCATTTCCTTCCCTTCCTTTTCCTTCTCCTTCTCCTCACTTTCCCCTCTATTTCCCTCTCCGCCACAACATGCCCCCTCAACATAACCATCCTCCGCCACATCGGAGACGGTTCACCCCCTTCCATCTCCACTGGCACACAGTGCCAAACCATCCTCCAAGCTCTCCATCTCGTCCAAGCCGACTACCTCCGCCGCACCGGCTTCTTCGTCCCACCTCTCAACGCCTCCGAAGCATGCTGGTCATCTTTCCAATCTTTCATCGATGAATTTCAACCTAATTTCGATATTCGTTCCACTTGCGGTTTTCAAACCTCGTGGATCTCACAAGGTTGCCTCAACATGACAACCAAAGAACAATTTGAAAAACAAATTGCTAAACCTGCACTTCAATCTCTTCAATCGAGTTGTAACGTTTCTTTTGAGAGAAACGATGCTTGTGCTCTTTGCACACCTAAACGCTCTGTAGCGCTTACTTATTTGACCGAAGGTAGCGTCGGTAACGTCTCCGATTGTAATTCTTACACGGCAATTTACGCCGCCTCACTTTCCGATGAGACTAGCGTCGGAGCTGCTAACTGTTTGTTTAATCTTGATTTTTCTTCTTCGTTGAAATCTAGTAACAAGAATCGAAAGCTAATTATTGCACTTGTTACGGTTTTTGCTTTCTTAGGATTGTTGTTTTTTGTTGGATTTTGGATTTTTGTTAAACGGAGAAAGAGTATGAAAGATAAGGGGAATCATAATAGGACTGAGATTGTTGTACGTTTAGGTTCGGGTTTGGATTCGATGAATCAGAGTACTACTTTGATTAGGTTTAGTTTTGATGAGATTAAGAAAGCAACTAGGAATTTTTCTAGGGATAATATAATTGGGAGTGGTGGTTATGGAAATGTTTATAAAGGTTTGTTGAATGATGGAACTGAAGTTGCATTGAAAAGGTTTAAGAATTGTTCTGTTGCCGGTGATGCTAGTTTTACTCATGAAGTTGAAGTTATTGCTAGTGTTAGACATGTTAATCTTGTTGCTCTAAGAGGTTATTGTACTGCTACTACTAATTTAGAAGGTCATCAGAGGATTATTGTTACTGATTTAATGGAGAATGGGAGTCTTTATGATCATTTATTTGGTTCTTCGAAGAAGAAATTGAGTTGGCCGGTTCGTCAGAAGATTGCTCTTGGCACGGCTAGGGGTTTGGCTTATTTGCATTATGGTGCTCAGCCTTCGATTATTCATAGGGATATTAAAGCTAGTAATATACTTTTGGATGAGAAGTTTGAAGCAAAGGTGGCGGATTTTGGATTGGCTAAGTTTAATCCAGAGGGAATGACTCATATGAGTACTAGGGTGGCGGGAACTATGGGGTATGTTGCTCCTGAGTATGCTTTGTATGGACAGTTGACAGAGAGGAGTGATGTGTTTAGTTTCGGTGTTTTGCTTCTCGAGCTTTTGAGTGGAAGAAAGGCACTTGAAACGAATGAGGATGGTCAACCCTCTGCTTTCAGTGACTTGGCTTGGTCGTTAGTTAGAAACAATAGGGCATTGGATGTTGTTGAAGATGGCATGCCAGAACCTGGTACACCAGAAATTCTCGAGAAGTATGTGTTGGTTGCTGTTTTATGTTCACATCCACAGTTATACGCGAGGCCAACGATGGATCAGGTTGTTAAAATGCTGGAGACAGATGATGAAGCAGTGCCATCAGTAGTGGAAAGGCCAATCCCTTTTATTGCTGGGAGACTTGATATCGAGAAATCTGCTAGCAGTAACTCGGGTCAGCTCTGCAGTCCAACTGGTTATCAAGCATACACATTACAGAGTCGCCGCGCTTCTACTTGTAAAGAAGAGGAAGAAAACTCGGAACGTGCTTCAAATTGTAAGGAAGAGGAAGGAAACTCGAAACGTGCTTCTAGTTGTAAGGAAGAGGAAGGTAACTCAGAACTCAGGTCTGTAAGTAAGGATTGAGAATGATGAAATATTAAGATTGTATTCCACTAGTCTGTATCAGCTTGATTTGTTTGTATATTTAGATTTTAGATTGTATTGTTTTCTGAAGTGTTTTCTGTTGTAACTTGTAAAGCTTTGAAAGGATGTACAAAATTTGTTTTTCACATTTTTTTTGTAGAATTGATTTGATGGCAATAGAATATTATCAAGTTTTGCATAGTTTGATATCAGATCAGGTGACACTTTTAGAACTTGTTCTTGCCAAATATGACCAATAACAAAGGTTTGGCATATTATGCCAGTCTCATGAATTTAAGGATTTCTTTTAAACTGTTGATGTCATCGATTGATAGGGGAATTGTTGGGTATGTTGGCTTAATTTCATACTACATTAATTAGGATAGTCAAATCGTAAAGCTTAATTAGTCTGTCATAGATGTCCACAAGTTCTAACTTGTAAAAATGTCGAAATTGCTAGACCAAACGTCGTGTTCAGAGTTCTAACTCAAACGATTATTGTCATTTCATCTATAAAAAAATGGTAGACTTTGGATTCCCTTTTGGTTGTCAGAAGGGGATGATCCTTTTCTTCTAGGCACAAACACAAATAGGTTATTGTAATTGTAACACTTGAGTAAGCATAAAAATATAAACTAAAAGACAATTGAGTTCACAACTAAATTAAGAAATAATTAGTATGTAGTTAAGGAAATTTTATAATTATGGGTTAATCCAGGCGGTCTATGTTTGATGATGGGTTGGATTATTCTTATTCTTGATTACTTGTCCAACTGGGTTTTTTGTACAATAGAACTTGACCTCCCAACATCATTGGCCACAATAGACATTAAAGAGCTGGCAAGAATATTATTAATCATATTATTAGGCAAATATACTGATTCCGTAGTTTGATTATTAGGATTGTAATAGGTGGTGTTAACATAAAATAATGTGTTATTATTGGATAGATCTTGCTGACCATAGATTGAATAATAAATTATATAAGAATTGTTGTACCAAAAAAATTATATTAGAATTTTTTAGAGGAAAATAAAATATTACTGTTGGATTTAACTATTCATTTTTTTTGTTAACTTTCTTAATCTAAATAAGTCTTTGGACACAATATGAGATCCTAATTCTCAAGCTGGACAATTTTAAGATTCATTTTCAATTTCTTTTTGTAGAGGATAGGCTCCTGTGAATAAGTGAAGAATCTGAAATTTAAACCCCAACTCTTACTATATTGTCTCTAACAGCTAAACTATGTTCATTGACATAAATATAAAATGCTTGTTGTATTAACATTATAGCGGCCGCCATTTTGAGTTTTGACTTTTGAACATCACCAAACCCGTGGAACAAAGTTGAAACTTGAAAATTGTGAGGTAACTTCATAGAACATTGCCACAATAGACAACACTAGTGTAACTTGTTGCGTAATAGCTCAAAAGTCTCTCATGTTAGTGATATTATAATATATTACTCACACGAGACAAGAAGACAAATAAGATGCAACAAAGCTTTTGTACAATGCTAGTTTTATTGTACTTCTCAACTCTATATTCCTGGTTGTTTTAGTATTTTCATTTTATTTCAGAACAATGGGTATTTTAGAAATTTCGAATGTAAGACGAATTATAAGTAAGACGAATTATGTGTTTTAGTGAAACTGTCCATTTCACAATCCATTCTTATACTGAAGTCTAATATTTCTACTGTCATATTATAGTTTTCATTAAACATTACCACAACTAACAACAGTCCATCAAAATTAGCAGTTCTTTGGAAAAGTACCTTGTTTTTTTCCTCGTCAATTTGTTCCTCCTAGCTTAAAAATTTAATTTTGAATAAGTACTCAATTTTGTCTTTTATAATTTTCTCGCGGCTCAATTCATCTCTTACCAAAAGTAATACACAAGAGGTATTTATACACATATGCGTCCAACGGTTATATTTAGAGTATAAGGAAAGGAAAATACATATTTGCATCAATCAAGAGGTTCTAAATGAACCAAAGGTTGAACAATTTGATTTGTTTTTACTCCATGAATTGATGTTGAACATTCCCTGAGATTTTCTTTCAATGACTTGATATAATGCCATAAGTAATTCCTTACTATATTTGATTTCTATGATGCATAGGTACGAGCACGGTGCCCAATACAAGTACCGGTACATAATACAAGAAACTTTAAAAAATGAAGGTACTAATTGTTGACGTAAACATGGTACTACCATTGTTGTTGTAAAAACATGCTTAGAAAAAAAAAATCAAATTTAATAAAAAAATAGTATAATATTATTCGTATTTTAATGTTTAACCACAATTCTATTATCATGTTGCTTTAAAGATTTACTTTTTTGGACCACCTCCTCCACTATTTTCATCAAAAGCAAGAGAGAGAATTGAAATACAATAAAAAAACAAAATAATTTTAGTTATTTTTCCACCGCCCGTATGATTTTGCTGCATAAACTATGACAAATCAACTAGGTAAAAATGAGTACGGTTCAGTACGTACATTACGAGTACTCGGTACGAGTGCGTACTCGGTACCGATACTTCTCCATATTTGGAGTACCCATGCTTCAAAAGGTTTGACTTCAATTGCAACAGTTAAGGCATTCCTTGAGGTGCTCATGATTGGGTTCCTGAAAAATGCTAACACCAACTTTCTAATGTGTGAAATTAATGTGAGACTCAATTGAGCAACTTCCCAAAGGAGAAAATGATAATTTGGAATAGAAGAGGAGAAAATTGGATGCAGAGGGTACATTGTATGATAGTGAGGATGAGAAGAATCTAAGGGTTAAAAGTCATTGTACATTGTAAACCACATATTTCACTTGTCAAGGTACGTTAGTTTCTTGTCCTCTCAAAGTCCAGACATGAGATCTAGTTGGGCAACTTATCACGAATGCGACCAAAAATGCCAGCCATGTCTGGAATGGTAAGTGTCACGTTTATTATCAGTGGTTTGTTTGTTCGTATATTGTTTATTATAACAAAATATATTTAAGCTGAAAAAAAACAAAACTAGGGATTCAATTACAGATTATTTAAAAGATCATTGATCTAGTTACAAATTATTTAAAACAATTGGGGGTCCAATTAAAAATATTTATGTTTAAATATTTACATATAAATTATTAACAATTTCTTTTTCATATCTAACCATAAAACTTAGTATTTAACAAAATTTAAGGTGAAAGAATGATGTTTTGGTTTCAAAACAGAAAATATACCTTAGGACTCAAACAATAATTACAATGGATTTACATGCTGCCTGAAATTCGAAACCTTTGGGTATAAAATAACCATCGGGTACAAAAATTGTCATTTTACTACTATATTAAATATTTGGAGTTTAAAACTTTTTATTTTAGATTTTTTTTAGAAAACTTTTTAATGTATTTAAAAATATTTTAATAATGCATAGATTTGCAAAGTAATTAAACATAAATTAATTGCATTCCTTCTTTTTTTTTTGAGTGATTGAATAACATTCCTTCTACATTAATAAATGCTTACTTTGCATTTGAGTCATTTAGATTAGATATTTCCTATACAGACACAGTCACAATCATAGTCATCAATACTACCAAGGAACTAAGATTGTACACACACAGGTTAAGAATGAAGATGGATATCAAAGAGGATGTGGAAGGTGGCAAGCAGAAAGGAATAAGAGAACCATTAATAGGGGAACACAACAATCAAGTTGTCCATGCAAGCAAAGATCATCATCATCCATGGATGGTTTACTTCACCACATTCATTGCAGTTTGTGGTTCTTATGAATTTGGTGCTTGTGTAAGTCTTTACTTCTCTGTAAATCAGCAATAAGATGCTTGATTGCTTGGTAGTTTAATTGACTAAGAGTTTTATAGAGTATGTGTTTAATTTCTCTGGAATTGTTGTTATTTTGTTTTTTCAGGCTGGATATTCATCTCCAACTCAAGAAGCTATTAGGAAGGATCTTAGTCTGTCTTTGGCAGAGGTAAGCTAGTAATGATTGAAAAATTGATTTAATTGCATGTACCTTAGGATTAGATTAATGAAAACATAGGAAATAGACTGAAACCTTGGCTGCTAGTATATGCAATTTGAAGCAAGAAATACAAACAATGTTTCGAGGCAAAAAAACTCATGATTATAATGTACTAAAAAAGTTTGTATAACTTGTACTTGATGGATTTGATTCCAATTTTGTTGAAAAATTTACCTGGATTTGATGTAATTTTCATTGCCTTTTGCGGATTGACTAAATGCAGTACTCCTTGTTTGGCTCCATCTTGACATTTGGTGCAATGATTGGCGCAATAACAAGCGGACCTATTGCCGATTTCGTTGGAAGAAAGGGGGTAATTTCAAGAAAATGATGTTAGATATTTTGGAATTAACTTCCAAATTGTTAATTATCTTTATTATGTGGGGTATTCATAAAAAGTTTGTTTTGGAATATATATGCAGGCAATGAGAGTGTCAAGTGCTTTTTGTATTGCAGGGTGGCTTGTTATTTACTTTTCTGAGGTATTTTCTTACTCCAAAACTGCGTGATATTTTTTCGCTATAATGATACTCCAAATAATACCAGAACTTTATTTTCTTCCCTTTTATAGAGTCCAGTGCCTTTGGATATTGGGAGACTAGCTACAGGATATGGAATGGGAGTTTTTTCATTTGTGGTTGGTTTTAGTTCTATTTATTCAATGAAATGATTCTCAAATTTCATTTTTAAACTGTTGACTTTATATTTGTTGTGTTACATATATAAGGTTCCTGTGTTCGTAGCAGAAATTGCGCCAAAAGAACTCCGAGGTGCCCTGACTACCTTAAATCAGGTATATATTTGCTACACATTGTAACTTCATGATCACGATAATAACTAGTATGTAAGTCTTTGCATCGAACTTAACAATAACATATAAATTTGTTTTTCTTCTTCTTTTGTAGTTCATGATTGTTACTGCTGTATCTGTGTCGTTCATAATTGGAACAGTACTTTCATGGAGGGCTTTAGCTATAATCGGTCAGTTTTCTTTGCAATTTGAATATAATTCCACTAAGAAGAGGACTATATGAAGAACATACAAAATTTAGAACATTATAAATTAATTGAAACATTTTAGTACTAAATAAGTGTTTGCAATTGCAGGCCTTATTCCCACTGCTGTGTTGCTTCTGGGTCTGTTCTTCATTCCAGAGTCTCCTAGATGGCTGGTAAGAAATAAATTTCCATAAAAATGTATTTAGATGTAAACATGTAGTGGTTATTTAGCATAACATCAAGATTATCAACTACCAACCAAATAATGAGTGCAGGCAAAGCGAGGACGCGCAAAAGATTTTGTGGCAGCATTACAAACACTTCGCGGTAAAGATGCTGATATATCTGAAGAGGCCGAAGAAATTCAGGTTACTGTGTGTTAGTGTTGGATATTATTATAATTATGTGGCCTTGCCTTCATGCACAATATTAAAGACGGAATTCCAACTATAATACAATTAATCTAGTGTATCTGTCACTGCCACACAGGATTATATAACTAGTTTAGAACAGCTTGCAAAACCGAAGGTGCTGGATCTGTTTCAAAGAAGATATTTACGCTCACTCACGGTATGTAGCTATAATTCCACTCTGAGTATCAGTTCATTTTCTTCAAGAATGTGTGTGGTGGACTACCAGGTTGAGAGGTGGAAAATAAAGTATTGGTTGAATATGATAGTTTATTTTCCACTTCTCATGTTTGTTCTATTAAGCAAATCTGAAGTGATTTTCATTCAAAATTTTCATCTTCCTATTTTTCTTCATGAGTAGATTGGTGTAGGGCTTATGGTCTGCCAGCAATTAGGGGGAATCAATGGTGTTTGCTTTTATACTAGCAGTATTTTTGATCTAGCAGGTACTTAATTCTGTAATCGTAACTCTTCATTCCAAGTTTAACACCATCATACTTTCTTGCATGTCACTTTTTGCATGTAAACTATAGCTCAAAATTAAAGCATGTTTTAAAACTTGAATAACCTTCATGAAGAACTCAGATTTTTATTTTGTTTTGGTTTATTGGTGTATTTTGTTGTAGGATTTCCTTCTGCGACAGGGAGTATAATATACGCTATCCTTCAGGTTCTTATTTTTAAATTAACCAATAATTCTTGGAAAATCTGATATGTGTTTCCCCCAAATCCAACTCAATCATGTTTTTTATTTTCACAGATTGTGATCACAGGTGTTGGAGCAGCCCTCATAGATAGAGCAGGCCGGAAGCCCCTACTTTTGGTAAATTCAAAGCACAGACAGCTTATTTTTATTTTCATTTGCTTATCTCCGCCTCATGTATGATACTCTTATTGTTATTTCTTGGTTTCAATTAGGTATCTGGATCAGGATTGGTAGCAGGATGTATATTTACAGCAGTTGCATTCTATCTCAAGGTACATCCCAACTAAGAACATTACAGCTTCAAGTTTTTATTCCTAATTTTTATGTAAAATTGATATCCTTGTGTGAGTAACAGGTTCATGATGTGGCTGTGGAAGCAGTCCCAGCACTTGCCGTAACCGGCATATTGGTATGGCTACATTATCTTTCTCTGCTGATGCATTTTTTATATGTATCTCATAAATATGAATTCATGCTCCATGTAATATTGCGCTTTCTACTGCTGATTTTAGGTCTACATAGGATCGTTTTCAATAGGAATGGGAGCAATTCCATGGGTTGTGATGTCTGAGGTACTCCCCCATCCTTTCTCCACTTTCGGTTTTTAATATCAATAAGATGAGAACAAGAGAAGAGATGCAAATTAGTTAAATAGTTGCTTTTCCTAAAACAAGTTGCACTTAAGAAGTAGCAAATGTTGATCCTCGACTGGAACATTTTTTCTTTTTTTTTGACCTGAGGAGGATCTATTTATGTGTATTACTTTGCTATAATCAACTTCGAATTTGCCAGTTACAAAATGTGTCCTCTTAGTAAAAAGACGGCATAAAGTTTGCTAAAAATTACCTTATGTTGCAGATATTTCCAGTCAATATTAAAGGGCAGGCAGGAAGCATAGCAACATTAGTGAACTGGTTTGGTGCATGGTTATGCTCCTATACTTTCAACTTTCTCATGAGTTGGAGCTCCTATGGTAAATAATACATTATTGTTCAGCTTTATTTCCCATTTAGTTCAAGAAACATATAGAACATGCAAGTTTACTTTTATTTATGATTTTCAGGTACCTTCGTTCTTTACGCTGCAATCAATGCACTGGCTATATTATTTATAGTTGTAGTAGTCCCAGAAACCAAAGGTAAAAGCCTTGAACAATTGCAGGCAGCCATTAACGCGTAGGAAGTTTGCGATTTGCGTGTTTGGTGGAAATTGGAAGAACAAAGGATGAAAGTTGATGATTGAATTGAATCACTAGCCATGTTTTTTATAGTCTGTTAGCTTCAATATTTGATGATTGAATTCACTAGCCATGATTTTGTTTATAATTCGTATTGGTTTTCTTAATGTAGTTGATTCATGAAATATACTCTAAAGCAGCCTTAATACTATAATGCATTTTTCCTCCTAATTAACTGTGGTTTCATAAAGAATGAAAAAACCTTCCCTCAAACTAATGTTGAATAACCTTTTGATATAATACATAGTCATGTCTAGTGACCAAATAATCTTTCAGTTACAATATATTTCTATTGTTGTAATCATGTAGAAATTGAGGTGGTGGTAGATATTCACTCCATATACTATACATTCTTACTTATCCATTGATACTGTAACAATTCTAAGAATTTGACTACTTCATGATTCCTTATAATCTTAGTTTTTTTTTTGGTTACATGAGAGGAAAAACAAAAAAAGGAGAACAAAAACAAAAACTAAGCATTCCCTTTACGAAGAGTACGTTTCAAAACAAAATTCCAATCTTTCTTCATGTGATCTTTGATAATCTCCGCCATATTAGAATAATGGTGATATCAATGTGTTCCCATAGCCACCAACTTGACCACATGAAGGGAATCAGAGAAACAAATGACTTTTTTAAAACCAGCTTGCCAACACAATTTGATGCCAATTAAGAGAGCTTGAATCTCTACATGTAACATGTTCGACCAACCAATACTCTCATAAAAACCAAAATAGAAATTTCCCTCCTGATTTCTCACTAATCCCCCGAATCCCGATTGTCCTGGATTAATAACGGCACTACCATCCACATTTAGAACCATAACATCTTGGTCACCACTTTGCCAACACACTTCACGAATAGGTCGAGAAGTAGGAAGATAATGTTTTCCAAATGCTTGAAGAGTTATTTGCAACTGAGTAAATATAGATGCTATGAGCAAAACTTTCATCGGTTGAATATTTTCAAAAATATACTTATTACAAGAAATCCAGATATTCCACATAATCAAAAGAGCAATGACCCCAAAATCAGAGACTAAAATAGTTAATAATCTTAGATTGCTTATATTGATCCGTCAAATTTGTTAAAAGATTATTATTTAAAAAGTTAATAACAAAACAATGTAAAAAATAATAAAATAATGGTAATTTAAGAAAACTAAAATATGTTACTAATGAAACAAACAAGCTGATTTTTTATTTTCTTTGGAATACATATAAACTGATTTTTTTAGAAAAGCTACTAAAACATCTTCTCATTAGAAGCAGTTATTGAATTTCTTTTTTCGAGATTCCAAGTTTTTAAAAATGCTGTAACAAACAAACTAAAACTTTCAAGAGTGTGTACCAAAAACTAAGTTGGTGTACCAAAAATTATCAAGAGTGAATATTTTGTTTTAAAAAAGTGATTCTCTTAGAAAAGAAGTTGTAATAAACAAGCTCTAAGTGTGAAAAGATAGAGGTAATTTGTAATAAAAAATCAATTTTATTTAGATGTATTCAAACACCATTTTCTTAAAAAAATAATTCTTTTATTACGATAAACAAACACAAAATGAATTATACTATCTTATGAAGCCTCTAAATTGTTGAATGTCATATTTTTTTTTAAATACGTAACAAACTAGCTCTAAAGTACGTGATTTCATTTTGTGTGTTGTTTGTTTGGTTTATATTGAAAGATCAACTTCAAACAATGATTTAAGCGTCAATGTAGTATTAACATTTGTTTGAGCTTTTCCATTATCGTTAAAGATCATTAGGTGATAAATTCTAATGAAGAACTGCTGAATTTTGCAAACATACCTGTATGTATATTATTTTTTTTGAACAAGGCTTAATGAAATATATTACCAACAAAAAAATATTCTCCCTAATACAAGACATACCCGAGTAGAACACCAAAGTTTAACAAACAAATACAAGTCAGAAAAAAATAACAAAAGGAAAACTATTAACCTGCCCAAACAAGCAAAAGGTAACCAAAAGCAATATTAACATATTTTACCTTCAACCACCGATAAGAAAGCAACTTAATGTTATGAAGAAGTTGATGAGTTGAATTTTCCTTATCGTTAAAGATCATGCTATTCATTTCTTTTCAAATTACCAAAGCACGCACAAGAGAGCCAAATTAATTATATTAAAGATTTCCAGGCTTTTGAAACACCTGTTGAGGGAACAAACTGAATAAAATGATGCGAGATTCCAAAAGGATCAATCGAAGAAATACCAACCCAATGCCAAAGTGGTAAAATTTGAAAATTTGCAGGCAGTGAGCATGAGTTAAGTTTTGCTAAATTTGTTATTAAAAAAATGTCAGGTTTGGGCGAGTATTAGTTTCTCATGCTGTCAAGAGCTCTGCGGGGAGGAATTAGAAGAAGTTAAAGAGATGTTTTGGTCAAGTATTCTATTAGCTAGAAATTCACCCATTATGTAAATAAATAGGAAATTTAAGGTTCGAACTCTGATCCTTACATACTACACACAACGTCTCTATCAAATGCGACAAAGATGATCAAATCTTTTTAGTTAAGAGAAGTTTTACTATAAGATTTTCAGCTTATTCGGTTACACGAGCTATTTAAGATTGTGAGGCATAGATCTGTAAAATAAGAGTGTTGAGAATTAAGAAGACAATGTTCACAATGGAACATTTCTTAGGTGAGTATTTAAAATTTGTTTTGGAGATAAATAAAATCTTATTAAGATTGTCCCAATAAGATATTGAACTAGATTGCTAAAAAAAAAAAGAAGATATTGAACTAGAGTGCTTCCGATCAATTTGACTAATCTAAGTTCATTCGCCTTATTAATTCGTTTGTACAATTTTATAAAATAATAACTTGAGTACTCTTCATTAAGCTAAGAAGTTACGCAAATTAACACTACATTACTTCCCAAATGCAGGAAACTAAAAACTAAATAAAGTCTAAAATTGCGTAGAACAGACAACCAAACCTTTCGCTATGATAGTACATGTAAAATACCAAACTTATAAATTATTTAATTGAGAAAAAGAAGAAATAAAACACATGATGCATGGGTATACACATGAATGTTTTATAAATCGAGTTCAAGTTGTATTGGCCATCATATCAAAATTTGAATTGAGTCAAACTCAACTTTACATAATCGACTCGTATTCTCATATTCATGTCATATCTTATCTAATGTAAGACTCGTAACACATAAAATAACCTTCATTTCAAAATTTAAGATCAGTGAAGGTAATATACTTTTGGATGAGAAGTTTGAGGCTAAGGTAGCGGATTTTGGGTTGGCGAAGTTTAATCCTGAGGGAATGACTCATATGAGTACTAGGGTGGCGGGAACTATGGGGTATGTTGCTCCTGAGTATGCTTTGTATGGACAGTTGACTGAGAGGAGTGATGTGTTTAGTTTCGGTGTCTTGCTTCTCGAGCTTTTGAGTGGAAGAAAGGCGCTTGAAACAAATGAGGATGGCCAACCCTCTGCATTCAGTGACTTGGCTTGGTCGTTGGTTAGAAATAATAGGGCTTTGGATGTTATTGAAGATGGTATGCCAGAACCTGGTACTCCAGAAATTCTCGAGAAGTATGTATTGGTTGCTGTTTTATGTTCACATCCACAGTTGTACGCGAGGCCAACGATGGATCAGGTCGTTAAAATGCTGGAGACAGATGATGAAGCAGTGCCATCAGTAGTGGCAAGGCCAATCCCTTTTATTGCCGGGAGACTTGATATCGTGAAATCTGTTAGCAGTAACTCAGGTCAGCTCTGCAGTCCAACTGGTTATCAAGCATACACATTACAGAGTCGCCGCGCTTCTACTTGTAATGAAGAGGAAGAAAACTCGGAACGTGCTTCAAATTGTAAGGAAGAGGAAGGAAACTCGAAACGTGCTTCTAGTTGTAAGGAAGAGGAAGGTAACTCAGAACGCAGGTCTGTAAGTAAGGGTTGAGATTGATGAAATATTAAGATTGTATTCCACTAGTCTGTATCAGATTGATTTGTTTGTATATTTAGATTTTAGATTGTATGTTTTCTGAAGTGTTTTCTGTTGTAACTTGTAAAGCTTTAAAAGGATGTACAAAAATTGTTTTTCACATTTTTTTTGTAGAATTGATTTGATGGCAATAGAATATTATCAGGTTTTGCATAGTTTGATATCAGATCAGGTGACACTTTTAGAACTTATTCTTGCCAAATTTGACCAATAACAAGATTTGGCATATTATGCCGTCTCATGAATTTAAGGATTTCTTTTTAACTGTTGGTGTCATCGATTGATAGATTGTACACACACAGGTTAAGAATGAAGATGGAAATCAAAGAGGATGTGGAAGGTGGCAAGCAGACAGGAATAGGAGAACCATTGATAGGGGAACAAAAAAACCAACTTGTCCATGCAAACAAAGATCATCATCATCCATGGATGGTTTATTTCATCATCATCCATGGATGGTTTATTTCACCACATTCATTGCAGTTTGTGGTTCTTATGAGTTTGGTGCTTGTGTAAGTCTTTACTTCTCTGTAAATCAGCAATAAGAAGCACTATTTTATATGAAAATCAGTTAGATGAAAATCAGTGAGAAGAAGTACTAAAAGATGCTTGATTGCTTGGTAGTTTAATTGACAAAGAGTTTTATAGAGTATGTGTTTAATTTCTCTGTGGAATTGTTGTTATTTTGTTTTTTCAGGCTGGATATTCATCTCCAACTCAAGAAGCTATTAGGAAGGATCTTAGTCTGTCTTTGGCAGAGGTAAGTCAGGAATGATTGAAAAATTGATTTAATTGCATGTATGACCAATTTGAAGCAAGAAATACAAACAATGTTTCGAGGCAAAAAACTCATGATTATCATGTACTAAAAAAGTTTGTACAACTTTTACTTAATGGATTTGATTCCATTTGATGTAGTTTTCTTTGCTTTTTGCAGATTGACTAAATGCAGTACTCCTTGTTTGGCTCCATCTTAACATTTGGTGCGATGATTGGCGCAATAACAGGTGGACCTATTGCCGATTTTGTTAGAAGAAAGGGGGTAATTTCAGGAAAACGATGCCAGTTATTTTGGAATTAGCTTCCAAATTGTTAATTATCTTTATTATGTGGGGTATTCATAAAAAGTTTGTTTTGGAATATATAAGCAGGCAATGAGAGTGTCAAGTGCTTTTTGTATTGCAGGGTGGCTTGTTATTTACACATTATATCTTCATGATCACAATAATAACTAATATATAAGTATTTTCGTTGAACTTAATAATAACATATAAGTTTGTTTTTCTTCTTCTTTTGTAGTTCATGATTGTTACTGCTGTATCTGTGTCATTCATAATTGGAACAGTACTTTCATGGAGGGCTTTAGCGATAATCGGTCAGTCTTCTTTGCAATTTGAATATAATTCCACTAAGAAGAAGAAGACTATATGAAGAACATACAAGATTTAGAACATTATAAATTAATTGAAACATTTTAGTACTAAACAAGTGTTTGCAATTGCAGGCCTTATTCCCACTGCTGTGTTGCTTCTGGGTCTGTTTTTCATTCCAGAGTCTCCTAGATGGCTGGTAAGAAATAAATTTCCATAAAAATGTATTTAGAGGAAAATATGCAGTGGTTATTTAGCATAACATCAAGATTACCAAGTGCCAACCAAATAATGAATACAGGCAAAGCGAGGACGTGCAAAAGATTTTGTGGCAGCATTACAAATACTTTGCAGTAAAGATGCTGATATATCTGAAGAGGCAGAAGAAATTCAGGTTACTGTGTGTTAGTGTTGGATATTATAATTATGTGACATTGTCTTCAGGCACAATAATAAAGACAGAATTCCAAATATAATACAATTAAGCTGGTATATCTGTCACTGCCACACGGGATTATATAACTAGTTTAGAACAGCTTGCAAAACCGAATGTGCTGGATTTGTTTCAAAGAAGATATTTGCGCTCACTCATGGTATGTAGCTATAATTCCACTCTGGATATCAGTTCATTTTCTTCAAGAATGTGTGTGGTGGACTACTCGGTTGAGACTTGAGAGGTGGAAAATAAAGTATTGGTTGAATATGATAGTTTATTTTCCAGTTCTCATATTTGTTCTATTAAGCAAATCTGAAGTGATTTCCATTCAAAATTATCATCTTTCTATTTTTCTTCATGAGTAGATTGGAGTAGGGCTTATGGTCTGCCAACAATTGGGGGGAATCAACGGAGTTTGCTTTTATACTAGCAGTATTTTTGATCTAGCAGGTACTTAATTCTGTAATTGGAACTCTTCATTCCAAGTTTAACACCATCATACTTTCTTGCATATCACTTTTTGCATGTAAACTATAGCTCAAATTTAAAGCATGTTTTAAAACTTGAATAACCTTCATGAAGCACTCAGATTTTTATTTTGTTTTGGTTTATTGGTGTATTTTTGTCATAGGATTTCCTTCTGCGACGGGGAGTATAATATACGCTATCCTTCAGGTTCTTATTTTTAAATTAACCAATAATTCTTGGAAAATCTGATTTGTGTTTCCCCGCAAACCAACTCAATCATGTTTTTTATTTTCGCAGATTGTGATCACAGGTGTTGGAGCAGCCCTCATAGATAGAGCAGGCCGGAAGCCCCTACTTTTGGTAAATTCCAAGCAAAAAACAGCTTATCTTCAAATTTTCAACAGCCTATCCTCTTCATGTATGATACTCTTATTGTTATTTCTTGGTTTCAATTAGGTTTCTGGATCAGGATTGGTTGCAGGATGTATATTTACTGCAGTTGCATTCTATCTCAAGGTACACCCCAACTAAGAACATTACAGCTTCAAGTTTTTAGTCCTAATGTTTATATGAAATTGATATCCTTGTGTGAGTTACAGGTTCATGATGTGGCTGTGGGAGCAGTCCCAGCACTTGCCGTAACCGGCATATTGGTATGGCTACTACTCTTTCTCTGCTGATGCATTTTTTTATATGTATCTCATAAATATGAATTCATGCTCTGTCACGAGCCTGTCTATGGCCATGACCGGCGCACAAACTAAACAAGTCTGGCAAGCCTAACATAAAATATACATACTTTTACTAATACACGTTTCACTAAAAATTCGACAGAGTTTCCTCTATTTTTCCAGCGGTTCCAAAATATTTACATATCCCTGTTTCATATTCACATCAAAATATCATCCAAAAGTATTTACATATGCTCATGTTCCATT
>Ga0315914_1002710_pt1 | contig 27077 bp, 21 predicted proteins | sample MpolenodulesMG_FD_203920 | JGI IMG/M metagenome (GOLD analysis project Ga0315914, IMG submission 203920) | Medicago polymorpha root nodule microbial communities from Los Angeles, California, United States - elongated nodules | ecosystem: Host-associated > Plants > Roots > Nodule | place: USA...
TTTCGGGTGCTAGCAGCTAGGTATGGCGAGTTAGATGGGAGGTTGCGGGATGGGGGAAGCCACGCTTCTATGTGGTGGCGAGAGGTGCAGGTGTTGTGTTGGGAGGAGTGGTTCTCGGACACAGTAGGTAGGGCGGTTGGGAATGGGGTTGACACGTTGTTTTGGACGGATGTTTGGATTGGGGAGGTGTCGTTGAGTGTCCGGTTTCCTAATTTTAATTAAAATATAAATTCCATAAAAAAATATTGTTCATAATTTACACGCGCAATAGAAATAGCATAACTATATGCATAGATGTTTGTGACGTTTAAACTCTTATCTTTTAAATGACACCAATAATATATCATTATTATAAGAAAATTTGTTAAATAATTTACACGCGCAATAGAAATAGTATAACTGGAATAACAGAAAATCTAGCCTAAAATCTTTCATTCCTCCTCTTGTATATTGTTGTTTGTGGTTTCTAACTTTTTTTAATTAATAATTAAAATTTAATTTTTTTTTGTGGTGGCCGAGTTCGAACCCCAGATCTTGCATGTATCATGCATTGTCCATACCAACTGAGTTAAACAAAATTATAAAAAGGATAAAATAATAAATAAAATACTTTAAGTGAAAGGTAAAATTTATGTATTTTTTATATATAGTTTGGATATGAAAGTATTGATCATGAGGACTATGTCCCAAGCATTTGGACGTAAACATGATCACATAACTCAAGGTTTTATTTACGCTCAACAATATTATCATTAGTAAAAGTAAAATATACTTATTGAAAACGAGTGATAATATTGTTTTTCTTTTTTTTAGTCAAGAGTGATAATATTGTTGATTTGGTGGTTTGAAGGGAGAAACATAGAGCTTGTGGAGGATAATGTGATCATTGGATCAACTCCTTATCAACAAATATAACACAAATATAGCAGCTGGTTACACTTTTTTTAAAGAAGCTAATAACACTTATTATTCATTAAAAAATAAAATAAATTGAATATTGTTCTTAAATTGAATATGGCACGATATGTATATGCTGGAATATTTGTTTTCATATTAGAAAGACAACAATGGTACCCTAAATTTCCACTATCACCCTTACCTTGCTACTTAAGTACGGTTTACAATAAACATAGAATAATCTAATTTTTGCAAATGATATCTACAAATGTGTCAATGATTTTATATAATGAAATTTTGCATATGATATCTACAAATGTGTCAATGATCTTATATAATGAAATTATGTAAACTTTTATGTAAAAGATTGTACTAAATAAGAAAAACACTATGTTTTTCATGCACAAAGTACCATATATAATTTATTTTAGAATCTTTTTAAGTATTATACTTTTTTTTAGGATTTTTTTTTGACAAAAACAAAATGATATTCATTCATTCAAATCGAGAGATTACATCATTCAACACCGCTAAAAACGTACATGATGAATCTGCGACTGGAATATTCATGGCCTCCGGATCTGCAACGTTGACGCTCAAATCTTTGATTGAATAATCGATCTTTAATATGAATCAAATGAATACCGCAAGAAGACGGAAAATCAAACAACGCCGCATAAGACGACGAACAACAAACCACCATACTTAGATGATGAAATCACAAAGAAAAAACCTAGATCTATATGAAAATCACTTATTTATATTGAAATATAGAGAAAAAGATGAAGAGAGGTGATTTCAGGTCAATAGTTGACCCAAAACCAACCTCAAAGGAAAATCTAGAAGAGAAAACCTAGAGAGAAAAAACTTCTTTTTTTTCAGGAATTTTTAAATACTGCATTTATCTAACTTAGCTAAATCATATTTTTAGGATTCAAAATATTTTGTCCCTTCGACAAAAAATAAAGAAAGGTAAGCATTTTCCTCATTTACCTCTATTTTTATCTAATAATAATAATAGGATTAGGAAAAAGAGGAGATAAGACTGAAAATTTGAGTCGGCATTTTGAACTACTCTCAAAAGGGTAAATTTGATTATCTTGATTCCACATACCGCAATAACAATTGCTAATTAAAGGAATTTAAAGAGTAGATATAGTGTTATTAATAATGTGACCAAAAAGATGAGATTAATTAGGGTTTGGTCCACACACACCCTCCACACACTTATTCCTCATTCTAACAATGTTACCAAATTTGGTTGCTTGCTTCTAAACACATGAAGTTTTTCTTACTCCCTTTAGTAAACATGAAGAATTATAAAACACTTCCAATTTTGATGGGAAAATTTGACACTTTTTGGACGTGTATACCACATGGGAATGATACTCATCACTCACAACTAAAATTGAGAGAACCGTACTTGAATCAAACTTTATGAACATAGAACAACTGAACAAATTGTGATCCACGTCATAGGGTTCTTACGCGGTTGATTATATATCAATCGATGGTATCCTTTGAATCTTGTAAACCAATGTGATGCATGAATTTTTATCAAATTTAGACCTTTAATTGATGGATTCTTAAAATCAAAATGGCTAATAGAGATCTATGTCGCTTGTACACAACAAAAAAGCAATCATTTTGTGATTGTGTACTAATATTAATTGATCTAAAGGGCAAAGGAAAATACACAAGTTGACGCAGTCGAAAGCGAAGGCTAACAAACGTTAAATGTGGATAGAGAAAAGAACAAGTTTGCAAGCCCAAACCTGTGAAAATAGGATTCCATAATCTACGAGAAATTGAGAAAACTCTGAAATTTTACAAAATGAAAAAGTTTGTCTCTCTAACTACAACTAAATGTTTAAATGTTAAGGAAACCCTAATGGACTCAAAATCCAAAACAGAAAATAAAATAGATATTATTAAGATTGAACTGGAATAATGCTATTAAAGAAACTCTCCTACATCACAACAACTCCTAGGAATCAAATATAATACAAATATTTTGATTTTTTTTAAAGGATAAATATTTTGAAATTTGTGTAGTCAAACTCTTAAAAGTGTTAAAAATGTTCTATTCAAAATTAAATTTACTTTTTTTTTCCTTAATAAATGTTGAGCAAATACTAGTTAGCATGATCAAAAGGCAAACTATACCTACATTTTTCCTTGAACTCCCTTAACTTAAATGAGCATGTATAATTTTTAGTATTAATCCAAGATTAAAATGAATTTATTGAAATTTTGAGAACAAGTGGTACTCAACCATATGACGTGGATAAATCATAGCTAACCACACTTCCAAGTTATATTGAAAGCAAAATTTCTCAAAGAGGTTACAAACTTAAACAATCCCACCTTACATTAAATTGAGCATATTAGTTATATAAGTTATGCCAAATATTAATGAATCTACTAGGTCGGTAAGCACGCACCTATATTTGGCTGACATTTTTTCAATGCATGTTTTGCTTCACTATATAGCTAGCTGAAAGCATTGGAATTTAACACTATATAGTCATAGATCATATATAGAAGTTAACATATTTCATAATAGAGATAGATCAAGAGTATCGGTGGCGTACATTTAGGATTACAAAGATGCTCGGAGAGAGCAATTATGAGAGGTTGAACTACCTTCACCACAGTTTAGGTTTATAAGTTAAATTTTTACTGTATACTTAATTGTTCTAATGAGATAACATTTAAATAGTTAAATTGACTGAGAAGAGAGACATCTCATTGGATCTAACAAAATGGTTCAATTCATTACCGTCCATTTAAAAACATAGTTCAATCAAATATTTAATCAAAATTTAAAGCAGGATAATATATACCATGATTTATATTAATAATAATTCCTGATAACTTTATTAAAACAAATCTGATAACTGATTATTGTCAATTCTTAATTGATTAATTAAATAATTAGTCTAAAAGTCTTCCACTTGAATGTCAATAATCAATTACTAAAACTAAATAAATTTTCAATTCTAGAACTTTAATTTAGGTCAAAAATCTTGTCATTCAAAAGAGAAGTAAGCTTCAACACTCCATAAATTGCATTTTTTACGTTCATTGAGTATTTAATGTGTTTGGTCTATAATATATACTCCCTTCGTCCCTTAATGTTGGCACTCATTGCCTTTTTCACATTTCTTAAGAAATGCTGTCAGTGTAATTAATGTGTCTGTTTTGTATGTTAATATTACCAAATTATCATTTGTTTGTATGTGTATTATATTTGACTTTTCATATTTCAAGACAAGTTAGGAGTATTAATTAGGGGTAAATTTAGAAAGAAAAAAAAATTAAAAATGCATCTAGTAATTTGAAAGGTGGTTTACATTTAGGGACAAAAATAAAGTCAAATGGGGGCTTAGATATAGGGACGGAGGGAGTAGCAAATTCATTAAGTATTCAATGAACCTAAAAAGTAGTTTTTTGCTTATAAATATAACCAGAGGAAGTACATGTTAAAACCCTACATTTCAAAAAAAAAAAAAAGAATGGATTTAGAGTCACATATTCCGTATATTAGATTGTGCATAATTTGGTTGCTATAGTATTACTAAAACTTTGTGTCAATTAGCTTGTGTTATTATGTAAAAATTAGAGAATTAATTGCTTGGTAGCATTTTATCAAATGTTTTGTGATCTACAAACAGTTTAAGAACTTGCATGTAATCCGAACTAGGGATGGCAAAAAAATCTGTACCTGTGAATATTCGCGGATAAAATCCGTCACGGGCACGGAGCGGATACTTTAATGGATATCCATGGATAAAATAAACGGAATTTTTAACTACCTGCTAATCAATGGATACGGATGCGGATTTAATGGTATCCACACCCGCCGATATCCATACCTGTTATTAAACCGAGTAAACTACATAAATAAATAACCTCAATATCATTCAACTTCCTAAGAAAACACCCTAGGTATTGTGAGTGTTATCAGTTATTACGCTCCTTTAAAAGGAAGTGAAAATGGTTGAGATTGTTCAAGCAAAAGCTTTGTTTATGTTAAATATGATGAGCTTTACTTATGTTTTTGTTAAATCAAAGAACTTTATTTTTATTAAATGTAAGAGACTTTATTTATGTTTTTGTTGAGTCAATGATCTTTGTTGTTATTGTAATGTATGAATATGATGTTTTGCTAAAAAGAAAAGAAAAATGCATATGAAGAACCTTTGTTTCTAAATTTTAGCTAAAAAAAAATTAAACAATTTTTTTTATTTTATTTTTATAAATGTTAACCATGGATATCTGTATAAACTCGCGGATACCTAAAAATCCGCGGATTACCCGCTAAATGGATATCCACACGGATATGGATAGGGTACGGATTTCATATTTATCTAACAGAGCGGACACGGATATCACACTATCCGCATCCATGAATATCCATTTACATCCCTAATCCGAACAAGTTACGTATAGTTTCTAAACTTTTTTTTTGTTGAAAACTACGCATTTTGCACTAAGATGAATAATATATGGGTTGTGCTAACCGGTGCGCTCAAGGTACTAGTTAAGGAAATAAAAAATGATAAGTTTGCATTGAATTCAGCAATTTTTTAACCTTTCAAAGGTTAAATTTAGGCTTAATTACACATTTGATCCCTTAATTAATTTTGAGGTTTAGTTTTGGTCCTTTAATTAATAAAAATTTCGTTTTGGTCCCTTAAATATGCTTTCGTTAGTCAATTTAGTCCCTCCCCGGCCCGTTAATTTTAAAAAGAAACCGTTGGATTATGCAAGTCTGTAGTACCTTAAAGTGAACCATCAACACTTAATCATTTTTCATTTTCTTCTTCTTCTTCTTCCTCTCTTCTTCATCATCCTCATAGACCTTCATCAAAACAATGACACGTCTCCTTGTTTCTCTCTCCCTCTCTATTTCTACCCCTCTCTCACGCACATACACACACAACCTCGTCGTGGTTCTCTCCTTAACGTGTGGTCGGACTTCTAGCCAAAGTCCTAGCCCCAAGTTGGCAGTGTTAGGGTTCCATCCAAACATTGTCACTCTCTTACACACTCTCTCCCTCTCTCTCGCTCATTGGGTCATTTCGTAGTGCAATCTCATATTATTAGTTTCCATTTTCAATTTATAATAATAAAAATACATTAACCATTAATTAAAATAATCAATAAATTACTATTTTCTTCTTTTTTATTTATCATATGTGTTCGGCATATGAATAATATTTGGATGACATTATGGTTGGTGACATTAATGACATTGGTCAACCACAATGTCACAAGTGTACAAAGAAACAAAAAAATATTGTAAAAGAGAAAGAATAAAGACACTTGTGACATTGTGGTTGGTCAATGTGACATTATAGTTGGTCAATGTCACCAACCACAATGTCATTCAAGTGCTACCTCTTGATATATGTATGTGTGAAATGATTAAATACAAACGTTATGATATGATGTAAACGAGAAAATTTTATTTTCAAAAGTCAAACACTAGCTAGTCATTCAATAGCTCATATCTTTAGTTGAATAACTTCATGACTTTTGAAGGATCGAGTATTCGAGTTGAGGTAGCAGTGTTCAGTGTCCACGTAGTGTAAAATTGGAACGGAAACTTGAAATATTGAATGGAAAAATCATGAATGAAAGTCAACATTAACCGGATCAATCAAAAGGATTTCACTACCAAAGAAAATAATAAGGCAATAAGAATAAAGAATGAATTCCTTTAAAAAGAAAGAATAAAGAATGAATTAAAGCAAGTGATAGTGACAATGAAAGGTAGGAAATATTTTGCGTAATCCTCAAGTCACAAGGCTTTCGCTTAACATAAGAGGAGTGTCCAACTTTAACTACCACATTTAATCTTTCAAAAAGAAGAAAACTTTAATGACCAGATTGTTTTAAGGTGAAAAAAAATTGTAGTACTTAAAGTTATTATTTTATAGGAGAATCCTAACGAATGTTTCTAAAATAGGATTGGGATAGGCCAGCACTACTAAAATATATTGAAATAGTGACGATTAACAATTTAGTAAATTTGTCTCTAATTTCCTCGTCGCAAACCATCAGTAATGGAATTAAATTCGTTTATACTTTTCAAAAAATCTTCATATAGTTGTAATTTATTTTCATAAAGATATTTTGAGGTCCTACCTATTTCGTCATTATTTCCTATTTTAATATTATAATCTAATTTATTGTATAATATTTTTATTATATCTCTAGTGCTATTTATTAAATCTATAAGTTCTAAAGTTATTATATTTTTAGTTCTGTTTGCACTCATTTTCTAATTTCCTGATTTTCTTTTGTAAAATATTTATTTTACTCTCTAGTTCTAATTTTTCTCTTTGTATTTTATTCAAAATTTGTTGTAATTTTAGTTTTCTAGATTTCTCATTTGAAATCTTAGATTTTTCTAAATTATCCATTTTAGTTATTTTTGAATCTTTAGTGCTCTGATACCAATTATTGATACTGAAAAAATTTCTTTTAATAATTTTAGTCCCATATCTCATTGTTTTCTACTAAGGCAAAATCTATTGTATTTTCTTCATAATACGTAGAAATTATATATTCATCCATTAAAATATCATCCATCATATTTTCTAATACATAATTTATCTCATTTTCGTAATGTATTGCTTGTCCGCATAATTTACCGAATTCTTCACAAATTTTTGTTTTTATGTCTTCTGGTAAATTCAGTTTCCATATACATCTTAATTTTTCATAAAAATCTTTTTCTTTATTTTCAATACTATTTTCGTAAGTTATATCCCAATCTTTTAATTTTATTTTTATTATTTTTTCTTTCTCATTAATACTAAATTCTGCCATACTTATTTTATACTAAATTCTTATTATTGATAGTCTAGCTTATTTATATCCTATTTTTTAAATATGTGGTTAATTCTTTTACTTGATTAGATAACTTATCAATGTTATTTTCTTCAGCTTTTTCTGGTTCATGAAATCTAATTGGTCTCGGTATCATTGTTTCTTTTAATTCTAAAATCTTTGATTTATTTATAAAAGTTCCTAATTCTGTTATTTCATTTCTCTTTGGATAGTAAATTTTTCCTATGTCTTCAAATAGACTAGGGACATCTATTCTATTATTATTTCTAAAAGTAATACTATGATGAGAATTTGTTAGTGCATAATGAATACAATAAGTGATAGAAAATATTTTATCTCCTGATCTCATTAAATTTCTTCTTAAATTTTATGTTCAAGAGTGAGTGTTTGATCTAGTCTTTGAGTATCTAGAGGGATTCCTATGTTAGGATGTATTTCAAATTTTAATTTTACATAGGCTAGATTTCCTTCAACAACCCCTAGTATTTTATCAACTAAATCTATAATTCTATCATCCTTTAATATTAGTTTTACCCGAGAATTAATTCCTTTTTGAAAGGTTGCTTTAATTAATACTTGTATAGCTCCTATATGAATATATCATATCTTTTTCCTATGTTCTTCTTTCTTTATGTTTCTTTTTAATTCCATAAGTTTCTTTTTATTTAATAGCTGAATGAATACAGGTATGTCCTTGTGCATCTGCAATATTTGTAGGAGTCTCATTAATTAATTTTCCATAGTATATAATGTTTTCCTTTTGGTTGAATCTTTTCATTATTCCACCAATTTTTTCTTTGCCTTTCAAATTAGCATCTTTAGTCAGGTATAAATCTTCTTTTTGTATTTTTTGAAATAAAGTAGGATCAATTAAAATACATCCTTCATAATTTTCATCTTCTTAAGTAATATTTAAGTGTTCTAAATCACGCATAGTTAGTAGATAATTATATTAACTAGTTCTTAAAAAGGAAATACTTAAACTTAATAGTAGATAATAATAAATAATACATAAGTTCTAACATTATAACATATGTATAAATAAAGCTTAAATTAAGTTAGATAAAGTTAAGTAGATATACCTACTCATGATTTTTCATGAATTAGTTTTTTGGTCCACCGCTACTTCTGTAGCTTTAAGTAGGATTAGTGGTAGATATATTTGTAGTAATAAGTAGATAATGGATAGTAATAAGTAGATTGAATAAATTTGAGTAAGTGAAGGATGAATTTTATTGATGAAAATTGATTACAAGAAAAAGCACCAAAGTGCCAACAACGAAATCCTAAAGGACTTAGTTAAGTTTCTTAGAGAAACTTTACACAACATAGAAGTTTCTACTTCAACTTGCTACTACTCTCGTACAAGCCTTTATTTATATGCCAAAAGGCCCTACTACTATTCATACATAATACTATTCATCCTAACACTATTCACCCTTACACTATTCACCCTTACATAATTTTATGGCATTATTAACTACATGTCTCCATGCATGTTAACACTACATTTTCATCATGGTTTTTCTCCTCTTCCTCAAGACACATGTCCACGCACTTGGCATTTGCTTCAGTATTCTCTTCATGCATGCACAACTCACAAGCATGATTAATACTCCCTTTTATGCTTAAACATAATTCTCTTAAGATACTTGGCTTATAGTTCAATAACTCCTTGTTTAGTGAGTAAAATGGAACTTCAAAGCTTGTTAGTAATTGCATGTCCTTCTCATGGATTAGTTTGCCACTTGTTTTGCTTGAGATCAACATATTTTTTGTCTTGTTAAGTACCTTAATATAAGAATTTTTAGTGATTGATTGGCATTGGGAAAATATGCTTTAATTGATTAGCAATAATCATATTAATTTGTTCTTCACTGAATATTTCTTCCCTTGCTTCGTCCATTAATGGATATTGATGATTGTTAATTCCAATTTGAACAAAATGCATGGCTGGTTAATTAGTAGAGAAATCGGGATATGCCGAGTAGATCTTGAGATAGATAGATCTTTCTCTTGCAATATTTCTTTTGAACGATTGGACTACAACCTTGAGAGTAACCGGGAACAATCTAATTTCTTCAAAATTTGCACTTAGATAAATACATTGAATAAGTCCAAATTGAAACATATTGAATGCTAATATCGGTGAAGCTCCAAGAGTGATTATCGCTTTAAGTCTAAAACCATTTCTGGTTACCATATAAAAATAATTAATTTTTTCTTCATTCGTCCAATTTTTAAGTTTGTTAAAATTTTCTTGAAATTTATCTTCTGAAAATTGTATTTGAAGTTCATGTTCTTTTCTGGAAATAATTGGAAGATCATCTAAGGAAGAAGGAATTCTTCCTAAGATTTTCATCGGAGCTCTTTCTGGTGCATTACTTCTTGTTGTCTCAGAAAAAGTTCTTGGACCCAAATAAATTTCATTTCTTGATTTTTCTAATTCCTTATGATCCTTTAAAGCCTTCTCTGCTTCTTCCTTTGTAGCGTAGGCTTGGTGAGTGATTCCAGCGATCTTTTGACAGTGTGGGGCTGCCTTGTACCAGTCATCGTAGATTCCTGGAAATGATCCATTAAAGACCACATACCATTTCTTTGGATCTTTCACAATAATTTCATCCATTGGACTCTTTCTTTTGATTTGTGACCTTATTAGTTCTATCTCTTTTTCAATTAACCCTACTTCCTTTCCAATTAATTCTTGTTCTTTTAATTTGTGAGCTTTTAGTGCTTCTTTGATTCCAAGTTGTTTGATTAACAATTCTTCGCTTCGTTCCATTCTCTTGACAGAATATTTGTGAGTACGTTCTTTTCTCCTTTGATGTGAGAAATTGAGTAATTATATTCGGCTAATTTCATCTGCCATCAAATAAGTCTTCCTTGTTTATAAGTTCCTTTATGATTTATGTTCTTGAATCCTGCAACATAAGTAGAATCGGTTCTTACAATAAATTCTTTGTCAAGCACATATATTCGATGTTTTTCTAACATTTGAATTAGTGCTAATGTTTCTTTTCTCCTATGATTTTTCCTACTTCTTTTATTACACCCATAATTTTCAGGTAGGTCTAATTCTAATTTATTACAACAAAGTGAAGTACTTCCCAAATTTAAGTTTTTAATTTTTTCTCTTTCTAGACACTGATTTCTTATTTCTTCATATAAAATTTGTATTACTCCTGCTAAGGTATCACCTAATTCTTCTGGTCGAGATTTCCATATTTCTCTTATACTTGTACTAAGTGGATAAGGTAATTTAGACATAAATATATTCATATATATTAATTGAGTTTTCCTATCTAATTCATAATAATATTTTTTAAATTCGCAAATAAAGCTATCTATTCTGCACATATTGCATATTTGCATATTATTTAAATGAGTTTCTGCTCTTTCGCTTAAGCGTTTATTTACCTTTTCTTAATGTTCAAGGATATTAAACCCTATAAATTCCTTATATATTAATTCTATTATTAATTTGGCAAATTGTTGATTATTTCCAGTCATTCTAGCATATTGTTGCCAAGTTTCATCCTCAATACTTGTTAAAAAATTTAGCACATTCCCCTATTGTTTTATAAGCTATTAAATTCTTAACACCCATTAGATTTACTTTACTAAATCTTTCATCGCTTGCCAAAAGCATAATCATATTATTAGACCATCTTCTAATATTTCTTCTGGATTTCTTACGCAATCAAGGTTTAATAATTTTTTAGATTTTTCTTCTTCATAATGGGGTTTAAATTCATCCGAAACCATTGCTCATTTTCCATTAGCTCTAGTATATCCTCTATGATTCATTGTTTCATTTTCATAGTTTTCCCAAGAACTATGTTGGTTCCAATTATCTTCTCTTTTTCTTTTTGATTTTGAATTACTTGTCTCTCCTCTCTCCATAAATATTTCATCAAAATTAGAATCAGATCCTAAATTAGATCTTATTTCAGATTCCAAATCTGAAGAATTATAATTTAATATTACTTCTTCATTTTCTAGATTCATTGGTTTATTTTTTCTTCAACTATTTTTAATTGTTCCATTAATTGTTTAATTTCTTCAATATCATTAGATCTTCTAATAGATTCCATGTATTCAGTTTTTATCCCCTCCATGAAGATATTGGGTTTATTAACATAGATGGTATTAATGGTTCTTGTTTAACTATTTTATCTATTTGTTTTACTTCTCTTGATTTATTTAATAATTCTTCTATATCTTTTATCGTTATGCTTTTATTATTTTCTTCATAATCTAAATGATTTTCTAGTTGCTGAAGAACTTCTCTAATTTTAAAAATGTTTTCATCTTCATTAATTCCTTTAATATTGTCTAAAGTTTTTTATATAATATTTATTTCACTACGTTCAATTTTAATTTTATTAAATGTATGATCTAGAATTTTATTATTATTTTCTATTAATAAAATGATACTATTATTTACTTCATTCATGGCATTGTTTATTTCTTTATACATTAATTCGATTTCTTCGGATAAAGTCATTATTTAAAAGAGTCGTCGCTAATTGGTTCTTTTCTAGTAGTGTAGAGCGGTCTACATGAGCCTACAGTCTGACCTGTTTATGAAAAAGGTTAGGCTTATGTTTTTGAAAAAGGCTATTTAAGTAAATAAAACAGACTTAGGCTATCAAAAAAGCCAACGAAGCCTGATAGGCCGGTCTATTTTTGCATATTATTAAAACTTATTTTTTATTAATATTAAAATATAATTTATATCAAACATAAAAATCAAGAAAAAAAACTCAAATAATAGACTTTTTAAATAGGTTTTAAGGCCTTATAGTGAAATATGTTTTTAAGACCTTATAGTGATAGACAAACCTTACGGTGAAATAGGCTTTTAGGCTTTTAAATAAGTTAGGTCAGACCCAAAAAATAGGTCTACAAAAGGCCATGAGCCAGGCTCAGACCTGCAAAAAAATTCGTAGGTCAGGCTCATGCCTATCAAAGTTACCTGACCTGACCTATTTCCAACCCCACTCTAGAGCAATGATTTAAATGCTAAAAATTGTAAATATGTATAAAAAAAATTTGTATAATTATTGCATTAACATAAGCAACAATTTGTGTTTAAAAACAAACTTTTCTTTAATAGATTTTTGAATTGATGCATTTATGACATTCGTTAATAAGACAAGAACAACAACCAAACTTTATCTCACTAAGTAATAAGACAACAACAACAACCAAGTTTTATCTCATTAAGTAGGATGAGCTACATTCGTAATGAGACACTATTTTATAATGGTGAGGCCGTAATTTACTATGTTGCTTTCCTTCATACAACTTGGGCTCCAAGGAAATTATTTTGAGCTCATGACTTAATCGAGATGTAGCTTGACTCAGATTTTCCATGAATTCATGTAGGGTCCTTCTTGTTTTTTTAGGCCAGAAAAACTCCATTAAAAAAATGAAGATGAATTGGTTTGCAATAAAAGTATAATTATTTTGATAATTTAATTTGGATGCACAGACAAATTTAACATATACATTTTATTGAATCAAGATTACTAGATAGTAAAATGTGATTATTTTGATATGTTGAAATATTTATAGATTTCTAGTTCTTAGAGCGAAATATTTTTTTTATGGAAGATGGGGAATCAATTTCTAGTTCTTTATGTAAAATTTTAGATAAAAATTGTTTTAATTTGACATTATTTGCCTCTTGCAAAGTTCTTTTTGAATACCAGCACTTATGTTATGCACCTAAACCAGCACTTATTATACTTTATAAGCATAAATCAATGGGCAAAGACCACAGATTTAATTCTTTTTGAACATTTTATTACCAAACAATTTGCTCTTTTCGCCGAGGCAGTTAAATTAAAGGAGTAGAAGCAACTAGCTAGGACTCTGCTGCTGTGGAAATTAAATATAATTCTTTATATAAATAAAAGAGAAGAAAAATGTGAGAAGATAGACAAAAAAAATCATTATTTTATAGTGTTGAAAAACATGTGAATGCAAGGATTGAAGTTGAAAACATAAAATAATTTTTTTCCCTATAATTTTTTTTTTTTTTTGCTTTTGATCACTGAAATTATGTTTTCTTAGGTTATTTGTTTCTACCATGAAGTCATTCACTGGATGAAGACACGACACATCGTGTCATCATATGATATCATCTAAATTATTTGGATATATTTCATATGAATTCACATTTATAAACTCCAAGACTTTGTACCTTCAATGAGTCCCAAAACCTAATTCATATCAATTATATCTTAGCATTTAAACGAACACTTCGTGTATCAAAAAATAGGTTAGACAAAAAAAATACATGTCATCTTTATTTGTAGTAAAATAAAAAAAACTTTTGTACACAAAAAAATAAAACTTATTATGGAGAATGAGATCACAGAGAAAAAAACTTATTATTAATATTCCTGCAGAAAAAAACCAGTTACCATCTCCAGACATTTCAGTCAAAGGAAATATGCAATCAAATCCAAAAGGTGTAATTGGCGTGAGCGTGGGTACGTGACCTAAAAAAGTGGAGTCAAAGCCTTCCCAATATCTACTGTTCACACGAGCTCATTTGTTCACTGTATTTAGAAAATGACTTTTTTTTAATTGAATATCCTCTGTGTTCACACAAGCATATTTTAAGTGGTGAAGTCTTCTTTAGAGTTTTTTTTATCAATGAAAAAAAAATAAGACGGAAAAGAAAACTATGATCTAATAAAAGATACTCTTATAATATCAGTTAAGCAGATACTAAGCAAATAAAGGGGCGAAAATCAAAAAGTCTAATCTCATTGTCAGGAGTAAACTTCAAATTTGGGTATGCGGAACTCCCTATTTGATGAATTTTTTTGCTGAGAGAGAAATGATTCACAAATTATATCTTTGTAGTCATGAGCCAAGCTATATCGGGACTAAGGGATATAGCTTGAAGCTCGACATTAATATTAGACGCAAAATCACAACTTCCAAAAAATCCAACCCCCTCATGAATTTCTAAGAAGACCACCATAACCAGAACGACCTGAGTTACCAATAGAGCTCCCACATGCACATTGAGTTTCATCCAGGGGCGAATCCTTTTGTAATCGAGGGGTAGCTTTGGCTACCCCAAAATTTATATTTATATAGTATAACAAGGTATATTAATATAGTTAGCAACCCCAATAATATATTTTTAGCTACCTCAAACAAATTTATTTGTACAAACTTAGCATAAATTAAAAGGTTAAAAAATAATTACTTGATTAATAAATGTATTTGTCTTATTTTAATATTTCGATCTCTACAACAACTATTGTGAAAACATTTTTAGCAGCAAAATTATCAATAGTCAAACAAAATGAACGATGGTTTAATACAAATAGTTTATTTGTTGATGTTGAAAAATAAATTGTTAGATTATTTAGCCAATGTTCAATTATGAATGTATTTGTCTCCTTGAAGCCTAATTTTATAGAGATTAAATATATTTAACCCTTAAATTTAATATATAAAATTTTAAAAAAGATAAATTTTCTTTGGCTAAAAAAAATTCTTTGTATTTGGCCCCCTCATAAAAATTAATCTAGCTTTGCCGCTGGTTTCATCACAATCTCAGGTGGGGGTTTCCAAGAAACTAGTCGGGGAACCTTGTCAAGACTAGAGTCACAAAACACCTTAGATTTATGCTTGACTAAGGATTTAATTTGATTAAGAATCCTCCATAAAGGACATGTGTTATACGAAAAGGATTCATCGTTTTCAGTCTTCCATATAAATCAACAAGAAATCAGGAAAAGGGTACCTTGAAGCTTAATAGAATTATTCTTGATCCAAAGAAATAGATTCTTTTCTTGGAGGAAAGAAGGGGACAATAAACCAAGAGAAGACCAAACTTGATGAGCTTGCGGGTAGTCCCTTAAAGTGTGAATAATAGTCTCAAGATTGGCGCCACAAATATACCAAGAGGCATCGGTAGCACGGACGGATCCAGACTTTAGGTACATGTGGAGCTAAAATTTAAAAAAAACAATAATGCGAACTATATTAAAAATAAAAAAGAATATTGTTTGATACAATACATTACAATGAAAATTGTCTTATATCCATTTGTTGAAAATGAGCTAAAATGACATCATCGTCTTCTATCCATTTGTTGAAAATGAGGTAATTAAAGTGACATCATAGTTAATTGTTAAAATAACATCTCTTTCTATATATAAGTTACAAGACGGACATTTAGTCACTGATCACCCATTTTGTTACATAGGTTACTCTTCACAACTTTCATATCTGAAAAAACACGTTCAACAGTTGCAGTTGCTACCGGCAAAAGCAAAGCCAACTTCTAAAGTTTATAAACCATAGCAAATGTGTTGCACTTATTTGTTTTCAAATGTTTTGCACAAAGATCTGAAAGCCCTTTCAACTTAGTAAATTTTGGATCGGATCAAACATTTGTAACATAATTCTTAAGTTGAGTATGTAACACCACTTTCGGCACATCTGTAAAATTATTTGGATAAAACTCAACCACCCTCAATAAGTTGTTCACATCAAAAACTGCGAATGACTTTGCAGAACTCAAGCATAAAACAAACCTTAAAAGTTCAGTATTCTGCTGCTGCGTTTTACCTATTATAAAAAAAAAAATGGGGAAACTTGTCGGAAAACTAGTTCAGTAGAGATATGGTGTTTGAATCTAGTATAGTTAGTAGGCAAACTATTATACAAGATGATCCAAACAAAATGGGGAATGTTCTTTGGAAGTTTCAACTTCCAAATCCAAGACCAACTTAAGAATGGATGCAGTGAGACAGTATTCTCCAAAATCCAAGAGTAAGATGACTCAGTAGTATATGTGACAAAAATAGAAGGTCCTCAAATAAGAATATCTCTAGTATCTTCATTAATAAACACACTTGATCACATCTCCATCTTAATTAATAAACACACTTGATCACATCTCCATCTTAATAGAAGGAGGGATGTCGGTGGAGATTAAGTTGAAGTTCCAATTACCGTGAACCTAAATATCATTAATGTGAAGATGAGAATCTTGATGTTCAACTAGAGGCATCCTATCACATAAACGGCTGTTCAAAAGCCACTTCTCAAACCATACTAAAATGTCGCCTCTCCCTATATGAGTGATTAATATTACATGCATGACTTTCAATTTATTATTTTTCACTTTACATTCATTATAATGAGAATACACCAATGGTTAATAACATTAATTTAATAATTCCTAAAAACACATTAATTTGATAAAACTATTATCCTCTCTGATTCATTTATAACTTTTTATTAATTTGTATGAAATGATATATTATGTTGGGACGGAGCTAGTGATAACAATAAAATGCGTCAATTATATTGGTCTTGATATGGAGGATGTGTAACTCAACTTATTTAAGAGATTAAAGAAGTTGAGAACTTTTAGTCCAAAGTTTAAGTTTTGACAAGGAGATAAAACTAGGATCGGTGTCGTATCTGAGGCAGGGTAAGGAGAGCGACCTTCCTAGGCCCCAAAAAATAAGTTCAAAATTTGGGTCCCAAAATATAAAATTATGAGTTCATTAAGTAAAAACAAAAAATGAGAATGTTAAAACCATATACATTTTAATTGAAAAAGGACATTAGTGAATTGAATATCTCATTTCTTAACGTAATAAAAATTATCATCTTCAAAAAAATTATTTGAACACTTTAAGAATTGAAAACTTTTTATAATCTATACTTATTAGTTAGGGTTCAAATTGTAAGTTCGTCCGTAGACCATCGAAATCTCATAAACGACCCTGACTAACATACTAACATGTCATTCAAAAAAATTATTGCTAACAAAATTTGTGAGAACAGTAAGTAGCAAGTGGTAACCATTGACCAAACACAAAGAAGCTTGGAACTAGCAAAGGGTCAAAGAAAAGAGGTTTGTGTTTGGGTTTGATTTGACTCAGTAGCAGCAGATGAAGAAAGAAAGTGAGACTTGGGTGAGTGGTGTGGTCTTGGCCCCGTCGGCGGTCTGGCTTATAACAAGGCTGGCAACCTTCCATAATTTTCTCACCAACACGTGGGCAACCGCAGACACACGTTTGATTAAATTTTGTGAGTGAAAATCTACTTGTGCTATTGTAATTATATACAAGTATTTATCTAGAAAGAATGCATGCATGCATGCATGTAAGATAGTGGCAATGATACCTGTTTTTTTTTAATCATTGTAGTCTTCTTAAACTAGTTGAATATCACCTTTTTTCTCGAAAACCTAGTATCATATAGCTAGCCACAAAAGGCATTAAAGTTGGTAAAAGAATTATCATAGATGAATAAAAAGCATTTGATTGGTAAATTTAAGTTATCGATGGATTAATTATATCGTGAACGTTAACGGTAACTACTAGATGGTGCGCCATATATAAGATTATCTACGCATGCAATTTGTTTATTGTTATTGAGTATTTTGACTAATTGTTTTTAAATATGTAAAATTTGGTCCATAAGTTATACCTCAATTGTCATTTTATAATATATTAATATTTTTAACTTAAAAGATATGTTGTATTCATGTATTTTTTATCTATTAAATATTTTTTTTTATCGTAGCTTATGTACTTATATTAATAGTATAAAGACTCTACAAATGTGTAGGTAAAAAAAGATAAATATATTTTAAATTTTAAAATAAATACGATCATCAAAAATATCATCGGATTGTACGACTGAACCAAACCAATCCGAGGAGAAGTAATTGTAATTATATATAAGTACTGTCCGCTTCTTCTAGAAAAGAATATGCATGCATGTATGTAATATGGTGGTCATTATCTATCTGTTTTTATTAATCATATAGTTGAATATCATCTCTTCTTTTCCAAAACATAGTATCATATAGCTAGCCACAAAGCACTAAAGTTGGTAAAAGAATCATAATAAATTAAAAATAAATAAAAATTGATTGGTAAACTACAGTCATTGATGGCTTAAATATTATATGGTGAAGGTTTATACTAATAGCGACTACTAGTTGGTGACTAGGAATGCGGATAAACTCTCTTTTCAATACTCTCTCTAATATTTACATTCTGATGTGATCTAAGATGCTAGTCTTTGAAAGAAAGAAAAAAAAACAAATCAATAATGGATACAAAGAACCAAATTAAATTTGGTTGAAAGTGTTATTTTTATAGGCGATGACACTTTTTCTTGTTTTGACTATAGTCTATATTTGAAGCTCTAGATGTTCAATTGATGTGATCTATGATTAGTTGAAAATCTTATAGAATTATTTACACGTCGTATTTCAAACTCGATCGAGTATATTCGTCTTCTTGGATGGTGAAAAATAGGTTGAAAATTGAGGACATGTAAAAGATCATTTGATTGAAATTTTTGTTTACTTAGTTTTTTTTAAGTTGTTGGAATAAACCCTAATAACTAATCTATTTTGATTTTATTTGTTTTGTATCATGAGCTTGATATATATTTCTTAATATATTGAAGACATTTTTTTTATTATGTTTGCTTCAAAATAATAAAGTTTTTAGAATATTTAGTCTGTTTAATGGAATATTAAATGTGATTTAATTGTAGACTCAGTTAAACTAAAACATTATTTTTAAAGTATATGTAGTCACAATCTTTACTACAAAATGGGATAGTAGTAAGGCATATAGACAATTATATGGGTTGACCGATAATCGTAATCACATATCATGTATAAAGAGTTAACAAATGTTCACATATGTTCCCTCAAAAAAAAAAAAAATGTTCACATATGTATAAATATTAGGAGCAATATTTGTCACTAGATTGACATTCAATGAGAATACTACATAGTGAGTTAAGTAGATGTGATAAGATATTCTCACAGTGAAAGTAGTGTATGTCACCCTTCGACCTGAAACCACCATGTATCCTATATGTATGAGTCGAGTACTTTGTAGTCATTCAAACATTGTCTGAAAAAATAATGACTGAAAGACGGTTGATGTGTACTGCACAAATCTATACCTCTCAAAAACATTAAGAAGTAAGTTAGCAAATCTACGTTCATTTAACTAATGTAGAGCGGAAAAACAATTTTCACTATTTTGTCATGTTCTTTTAATTTTAAAAAAGACATACATTAGCTTAAATTGACTCTACCGTATGATTGAGAATTGACTTTTTTGTTTTATTTTGGCTAATACATGAACGCTCGGGTTTTTTTTTTTTTTTACATTAATTAATATTGATAACACAAGCTAGTGTATTTTTGGGGGTCAAAGAAAAAAAGAATTCAGTTGCTTTATAAAATTAGAAAAAATATCAAGTGTCCTCGACTTAACGACCACGTACCAATAGTAATGTAAGATAGAACCAGCGTTCTTATGTGTGAAAAAATAGTGATTGTTTTATTTTAAAAAGGCAAAGGAGAACAATATTAAAAATATTTAGAAGCATATTTTACTATAAAAATATATATTTAGAAGCATAAGATAAGATGTGTCTAAAAGGAATGAGAGTTAATTACAAAAACAAGGTCAATGAAAAACGAAAGCAAAGCCAAATACCATTAGTTGCATAACCAATATACAAAGAGAATTATTATATCACGAATGAAAATCAAACAAAGAAACTAGTGTAAAAGTCTTCGACCACCATCATGAATGAAATTTGATTCGATCTAATAACTGCTCAAAGAAAGTTGTCTGCTATAAAAAATGCTTGAGTTCGACTCTTTTTAAAATGATCAAGATACTAGAGCCAACCAGATCACCTAAAAACAAAATTGAGTCTCCTTTCTTAACACATGGACATCACCGAATTGATGTGCATGTTATCCATATGTGATGGATGAACGGTAGAAATCCACACCCAACGAAGAAGAAAATATAAGATATTATTAAAAAAATTACTCAAGGAAAGATGATTAATAGTTTTCTCCTTCCCACAACCATCCGAACAAAACAACAAACCTGAAGGCACAACTCCAATGCGCATCAAATTATCCTTGGTTGAAAAAAGCTAGCGATTAATTTAAAGAAAAAACAAAATTAAATGAAATTTACACAATAATCGATTATTTAAAACTAGTTTAGAATAGTTGAAATTGGTTTTCTGGTCCATATCGTGAAAAAATTATGCAAATTAAGGAAATGTTTTTTTTATACCTTTTGAAAAAATAAAAAGAAATTTACAAATTTATACGTTGTTTTTAAAAAATTAAATAGATAGAATTGATTTTTTTTAATCAAAATCAGGTGAGAAGAGGCTAATATATTAAAGATATATAAATATTTAAATTTTATGTAATTTTGAGTCAAAAATCAAGTTTTTAAAAGGTTATTTTATGTAATTCTGAAAATCGTAAATATCTTTATTCAAAACATATTTCTATTAATGGAAATTAGAAACTTGTGGTTACCGTTACATTATTGAATAAACCAAAATATTTAAAAGTGACTAAGAGCAAAATGAGATTTTTGCTGAGCTTATGGAGGGTGGATGGACAAACTAAGGAGGTATGTAAAATAATTCTTAACAATACAAGAAAAACCCAGCATCATGTGAAGAGTGCACCATAATGATACTAAATTGGCCCAGACCATTTTTCTTTAGATTTTCTTTTTCCACCCTCCGCCCTTCTTATGAGTCCTCCGAAAATTCTAAAAATACCCTCGGATTTTCTATTCATATAATACAAATTGTGTCAGCGCAAATTCTAACATGTTCGTACAAGAATAGATAGATTAAGAATCATACTAACCATTCTAACCCAGTATATTAGTGTGTTTCTTGTGTTTTAGATCTTGGAAGTGCACATTTGTAGTTGAAAGAAGGAAAAAAATAGGTTTTTGGGCAACCGTGGTTGTTTCCTTCGAAACTTGCCCAAAAAATCAAGGACTTCTTATGAAATTATGTCCCTCAAAATCTAAAATTTCATCGTTTAGACTTGTTTATAATTTTTTATTTTTTTTATTCTTAGAAAATTCCAAAAACAAATTGCAATACCTTTAGTTGACTTTTAGGATGTTTTTAGTCGTATTTTTATATTTTAAAAATTTTATTTGATAGATTTTATCCTTTTTCACTATGTTTTTTGGTGGAGGTTTTAATTGTTGCTGATATTTAAGCATGTTTCAAATAATATAATCTGAATCATATTTTTTTTTGTTCGGATTATATAATCCAAACGAAGGTAAAATTGAAATTTTGGAGGGTGGGAAAAGAAATTATCGTTTTTTTAGAGGACCCAAATCATTGCTTGTCACCTTGAATTGGCGTCAATGATTATTAGGACAATTACTATTTTATCCTAAAATAAAATGGAGGAGATCTTGAAAATAATATATGAAATAAAAAAAAATAAAAAAAATAAAGATCACTTGGTTTACAATGGGGTGGACATTTTCTATCCAAACTAGAAAGGGTGTAATCATGTAGGGTGATTGTTCAATTGGCACCCTTAATAGCTCGATCTATCATGTCACAATGATATACGTTTTTTGTTTAAAAATGCATTCGAAGAGAAATCTTGATTGTTATTTTATAGGATTTGTGAGCAACAGACGAGGTTCAAGAGCAATCACCATGATATAGATGCCTTGGGGAATTTTGAGTGGCTTGTTTAACCACCCTCCATACTTCTTGAGTGCCATACGCTTTTTCCATTTTACCTCTTTTCAAATTATATATTTCAAAAAGAAAAAAAACACATTACGGGGTTATATAATCCAAAACATGTCAATATATAAGCCTTGCCTAACCTCCTCCCCACATTTCTTCATTTAAGAATTTTGCTCTAAAATAATCCAAAATCGCTCAAAATCTAAAGTTTGTACCAATGTGCCATTTTTGAAGTCAAGTTGTTCGAATAAACCACGTTTGAGAGCTCTCCCACCACTAACCAAAAGGTTAGACAAACTGAGCAGGATAAACATAAGGCGGAGAATTAGGATGTAAACCTGGTCCCATCTTTAGGGAGGATTAGGACATCAATAATTCGTTTGCTAGCCAATGGCAATGTCAAGCAGGGGGTCCTGTCTTGCAATGTTTGGAGCAGATCATTGAAGAGGCTCAATGAGGAATGTTGTACCAACGAATTAGGAGAAGGGAGGGGAGGGAAATTGGGTAAGGTTTGTTTCCTATCGCATCTTAATCGAGAGAATGAGACTCTAACGAGCAACCGTACACCCATACAAAGGGTTCTAATTCACAAACTGGGACATTGCTCTTTGACCATTCATATTATCTATTTAAAATAAAAGAAACTTTTTTATGAAAGCCTAACGGTGGAACATTGTAGAATAAATTTATTAAAGAGAGGAAGAAAATGTAAAAATGAATGAGAATTCTTGAAGAATGGGTGGGTATTTATGGGAGAAATTTGTGAAGAATTGGTGAATAGAGTGTAACTATCATTAAGTTTGGGTCAAAAAATGTGGTCAAGTGTTGCTAACCAACCCAAATATCACATGGTCAATGACTCAGTCTTGCTAACCAAGCCACTGTCCACACTCTGAACTAGCCAGACTATATAATCTAAAACCATCCGAGTAATGTTCAGATTATATAATCCGAACTTGTTCAAGACTGTGTTAAAACTTCTACTTTGCAGGGTGAGGGATATTTTGGATTTTATAATCTAAACCTGTGAAGTTTAAGATGTTTCTCTGGTGCACATTGGAATGATAGTTTTTGTGGTCCACAATGCACAAAAACTTTTATAAATTGACATGTTTGGTTCATTTTGCTGTAAAATACAACAAATAACCATAAACACTTATCTGGTGGATCAAACACCAAAAGGTTATTTTAAACTTGATCTTGGTGCCTTGTCAATATATATATATATATATATATATATATATATATGTGTGTGTGTGTGTGTGTGTGTTAGTTGGCAGATCAACATGATCAAGTTCAAAACAACCTCTTGGAACGCATTCCCTTTCATCACTCTCATCTTATAATTTCAACAGTGGCATGTGTTCTAAACCCTGTCAATACCTCTAGTTTTAATACATTCTGAGATGGTTCAGACTATATAATTTGATATAATCTGGAAATGAATTCTGGAAATTAATACATTCTGGTGGATTGTGGCGTTACATCCAAGGTTTGGATGTGTGTTAATTGAGTTTTAAAGGTTAAACATGTTTCTTTTGACTATAATTACAGTCTAGGAACGTTTTATGGTTATAAATAGTCATGCAACCTTCAACATTTTCATTCATTCTTTATTTTTCATTCCTTCAAAAAAAAAAATCTTAAATTTGGTTTTGGGTGTGGGTTATGATCATATTGTGGTCTTTGGTGACAATTCATATTGTCCCCAAAATTGCTTTGTAGTCTATGTGTGGACAGTAAGGTGGTCAACATAGACCTTGTGCATCAATTTATGCACTAGTTATGGGTTTCGTAGGTTTTAGGCTGTATAATCTAAAATTCTCTATAAAGGAGTTCAAATTATATCATCCGAGCAAATAGTATTTTAAGAAGAAAAAAGATAGGGTTCGCGAGAAACATATAAGATGAGAAAAGTAATAACCAATATTTTTATGGGTGAAGTAAATATATTATTTGGTCTAGGATCAAAGCTTCCCAGTATTGCCAAATAATGATGAATGAAAAAAATCGAAAAAATAATATTAAATTAAACTTATCGAAATTTTTCTCTGAAAAAGGACAATTTATTAGAAATACTAATTAGGCACAACCGTACAGCTTCAGATCAAAACAGGCTACCCGGCCCATGTCAAACTCGGTTTTTTCGGGTCAGGAAAAAAAGTTTAGGGATGCTAAACGGCTTAAAAACATTTGTTCAGCTCAGTCCTTTGCGGGCTACAGACTTTTCTAATCGGACCAATTAATTAAAAAAGTTATTTAAAAAAAAAGGACATTTAAAATTACGCTTATTAGTACATAAAATATATACAACAAAAATCCTAATACAGTAGTGGTGATGAAACGTCAGAAATAACAAAACATCATATGTTTGATATTGAAAATTGTATTTTCATATTGTTGTACTACATTATCTAAGGATGGTGATAAAAACAAATGGATTGTTAGCCGTTTCTTGCATACACATATTCATCATCTCTGAAGCCACTTTACATAAGAGTAATACATGGTGTCTCATTTAATTAAGGGTAGTACATGGTGGAACTGATATGAGTTAGTATGTAGTGTAGCTATACAAAAATACAAGATCACTATAGGATGCAATGTAGTACATGGTATCTTATTTAATTCCGGAGCAAATCGCAAAACCAGCAATTTAGAAACGCATACATACATAACACATACATGTTGTGAATTTTGACTCAATATCACACCAATAAAAGAAAAATGGAAGTAGTACCATAGTAGATTCAAGCAACGATGATATAACAGTAACAAACTTAGATTTAATCTATGAAGCAAGTGTAAAACACAAAACCACAAACAAAAGATAGAGAGAGAAGAGAAACAAACAAACCAAGAGATGTTTACTCAAGTCAGTTCGACAATGACCTACTCTGGGGGAGAGAGATCTCTCTGCTTCACTAACAATGAGTTCTCTACAAAGAGATACAAAATGGTTACAAGAAATTAACTTCAACAAATTATCCAAGAAAAAACATAATTTCTACCTTTTTCATAATCTCTTCGCAAGAACAAGAGACTCAATGAATTCACTCATCAAAGGTATTTACAAATGTTTTCCAACTCAATAGAACCTCACTAAAGACACTTAACTTAAAAAAGACGGTACAACACAGAAATATTTCGATTTGGGGGTTTATTGAGTTTCTTAGATCAGAAAATGTAATTGATGAAATGATAGAAGAAGGTTGGGCAAGTCATATATATTGGCATAAGGTATAGAATTCTATGATCTTAAGCGTGTGTTTTAAGTTTAAAATTATAGACGAGCGATAAGCAATGGGAGTGGGGTAAAAAATTCTCAAAAAAAAAATGAATCTCCAAGCAAGAGCCCAGTATCTAACTCTTATATTAAACCTTCAATTTCTCTCCCCAAGTTTTGAAAAATCATCACACATGCCTATACTTTTAGACAGAAAATAATTTCATTTTTGTCCATTATTAGTATGTATTCATATGGAGAAAGAAGTTTTAAAACCTTCTTATGAATTTGCTTGGAGGGGCTTGAATCAGTTTACATTAGACCAAATTAATCTTATTTTTGGGTGATATAAATACATTTTTTGGTCAAGGGACCAAATTAATCTTTTCTTTTTTTCCAATTGATATGTTGATATTATTATTAATCCATTGATTTACATAGAGAAAGCATGGTCGTGGATATCATAGGGTAGGCAACTAAGGTCATCTTCAATGGAGAGCCTAATTCATTAAACATTGTTTGCATGTAGGTATATTGGAGAGAAAAAAAAAAGGAAGGTGCTTATTGAGTTGAGTAGTTGAAATAAAAACACACATTTTTGTAGAGTTAACATATTTTTAATATTAAAATAAATAATATTGTTAAAATGTAATAATATAAAGTTATTTGTGTTATTCATTTATAACTCTTTTTATAGATGTCTGAGTTTGAAAATTAAATAGTTATAAATGAATGCCAACACATGAAACCTTTTTTAATCAAATTACAATTAGATTCATATATTTTAAGTGTAGAGACAAATAAATTTATTACCCACTCGTCTTATTTATAAGAGAAATTTGAGTTAATAAAAGTTTATGTATCTGATTTAAAATTTACTTCAAATACATCAAATTTTATTGACTCAATTTTCTCTTATAAATAAGATCGAAGAAAACATCACTTTTTATATACATATATGTATTAAGCACAATAGGAAAATGAAATACAGATCCTACGTTGATGTCTTTCCTCCACTAGCAAATACATTTGCACCTCAAAATTTGTAGGTACCAAGCAAGGGAATAAGTAAACACAGTCAAGACACACACACGTGACATACCACACGGCATGAATTTGGTCTCACAGTCACATGTGGTGGGACGCATGCCGGTGTGCTATAGTGTGACACTTTCCTTTCCACTATCAAATTCTTCCCACTCTTCCCTTCAACAAACTTAGTGGTCTTGTTACCGTACCATATTTCTTATCCATATTCCATGGAGTATGAATCTTTATTTCATGCATGGTTTTGCCAGCTATCCTGATTGGCACGAAATCATTTTCGTACATATAAGTTTAAAAAATATACCATTAATAAGTAATTATATACTCCCGACCTTATTGTGTATGTCAATGCATAATTTTGAGCTTAAATATCTTGAATAATATATTAGAAAAAATTATGAAAATTTGATATTTTGAAAATACTCATCGAGACGAATCTAACGACATCTTATATGAT
>Ga0315914_1002712_pt1 | contig 27067 bp, 11 predicted proteins | sample MpolenodulesMG_FD_203920 | JGI IMG/M metagenome (GOLD analysis project Ga0315914, IMG submission 203920) | Medicago polymorpha root nodule microbial communities from Los Angeles, California, United States - elongated nodules | ecosystem: Host-associated > Plants > Roots > Nodule | place: USA...
GGATATCAATTAATGGAAACAAAATTAATCAAGAAAACTGCTAGTGGCTTAGTGGTCAAAATGTTGAGAGGAAGCCATTAGGTCTCATGTTCGAATCCCTGCAAAGATTTTTACATAAAGATTTTTTTAGCTAATCAAAAAAGGCGGGATTAGGGTTAATCAAGGCTACTTGGAGACTATCTAACATTTAGATATATAAAGATAAATGAATTTTTAGTGTTCTTATACATGTTATATTTGTTTTTACCATGCAATTATTTCATGGATGATTGACTAATTGAAACTTTAAACAGGGGTCTAGGTACTGGTGAGCCAATGTTCAACATGCAGTCGGGACGGCTAGAAGCATCACTTGATAGAGTTGAGGCCATCATAACCCACAGTGATGCTGATTGATTTGAGCAAAGATTACAATAGATGAGAGTGTAAACAAGGTATAACCTTCAAATTCAATCCCCCTTGGAAGAAGTTTTATGTAGTGGTTGAAAATAAAAACTTCTGTAAAAAGGACACTGGGAATAGATCTAAATTTTTTCTGAAAGATGAAAATATCAAATATCATTCCCCTTTTCAAATTGATGTCTCTTTTTAATTTCTCAAGAAGGATGTATTCAAACTAAATGTATGCAGAATGATGATTTATCTGCACTGGAGTTTATCGATGAGTATGTTTTTCTAGCAATAACTTATCAATTCTAGTTTATTACTCTTTAGATTTAAACCATTTTCAGGTTTACGCCTATAATACAGTTTCTATACTCTTTTACTCAGAACACTTTTTTCGTAAAAAGTATTGCACTCGTAGTGGTGGGTTCAGGTGACAGTAAACTATATAGATTCAGAACAGGTTTCTTGTTACTAAAAAATGGTGGTTTTTCTAATCTTGGTATACAACCACTCTTTTTTTTGATACAGTTTTCTAATCTTAGTATAGTTTCTGCAGGATGTATAAGTCAAATTCTAAAGTTTGTAACTGCCTGTTTGAAATGCCTACGAGCCTCAAAGTGGGGTTAAGCTGATACCCGGTAAGGTTATTTGAATTTTGTGGCATGGCCCTCCAATATGAAATTATGGAGCAGTTGATGGGATAAAAATTGCTCACTGTAGTCAAACGGCTATTTAACTTGCTTTGCTGGTTTGATGATTTTGTTTTTGATAGTTCAATGCTGGTTTAGTAATTTGTACATGTGGCTATAATTAGTATTTCCAGATCCAACATTTAGACGTTTCTAATTACTTATTTAAACTACGTATTAGTTGTCTTCAAACTTAAATTTGGCTAAAAGTGATTTATATCAACTTCTTTTAGAATAGAAGTATTTTGATATAAGTTAGTTTTTTTCTCCCTAAAGATAGAAAACACACACATAAATGTCCATGTGTTGAGTAAACCAATTTCATCTAACTCATTGAAGGGATTAATAAAAAATTGATAGGTAAAAAAATTAGATAAATTAGATTTTGGGGCACACCAGATCATAGAAAGCCCAAAGATTTAAAAAGAGTTTACAGAGATATTTATATATTTTCATCAACGAAATTTTTATCTCCGAATGGCAAGCATTATTTTAATGTGGGTAACCATAGATTTTTTTTTGACACATTATAACTTATAAACTCAAGCATTATGTGAAATTGTATGTAAAAAAAATGTTATAAGTTAGCGAAAAGCACTACCAGTTCACGAGAGAGCAACTTTTATCAAATAATTTTATTTTGATCATACAAATTTATACTTATAAGTTAGTGATTTGGGGTAGCCAAACACATTTTCGAATTAAAATAAATGTCTACTCAAATTTTGTTCACATATACCAAGGGTTATTTTACATGATATTTTTTTTGAGGTTTTACCATGATAATTTTTTTTGGTTGCTAATATAGGGTTTACCATGATAAATCATTCTAATAAGGATTATCACAAATTTATTAATATCGTATTTTTCTATCATTAGTAGTAACTGTTAGTCTGTTACAACATAGCTCCAAACATGATTGAAATGATTCCCAATGATATCAACAAGCGCTTGTTTATGCTGTGCAAATTTGATTCACCTTATTTCGAGGCAGTTTGAATATCTGCGGAGGGAATATTGCATGCAAGTGGGGTCTTCTTTATGCTAGCCGTTACATCAATCTTTAACGGTACCATTCAACCTGCTTTATAAATTCAATTTCTCCACCGTTTTCCAAAAATCATATTCACCACACACACAAAATACATCACCAAAATGGCATCTTCCAAGCTTAGAAAAGCATGTTCCTTCACCATCCTCCTTCTTTGCTCTTTGAATTTCACACTTTTTATCCTTTCTGCTACCTCATTTGCACCAACCATTCTCCTCAAAATGCCACCAACTTCATTTGGCATGGCATTCCTAATGGTTTCCACCATATCACTTTTCTCGTCTTTTGTCGGCTTCTATTCACACCTCACACACTTGTGTTTTCTCACTCACATTTCCTTGACACTAGCCTCTTTGATAGGACAAATTCTCACCATATTTGCTTTGTTTACCAAAGAGAATGCAAGCCTCAAAATGTTAAAGTCATCAAGGGACCCAAAAGAAGCTAAACTTTTGGTAAGGCTTGAATGTGGGGTTTTGATGGGAATGTGTATGTTGCAGTTTGTTGTGTTGGTGTTGAGTTGTGTAGTGCATAGTTGTGTGGTGAAAGATTATGAAGAACTTGAAGCTGAGAAAGAGGCTATTGCAAGAAAGAGGAGTAGAAGGATTTCTAAAGTGCAAGAAGAATCCACTGCAAATGTAGCTAAGATTGACGAAATTAAAGATAAGGAGTTTGATGAGAAAATGAAAAGCAAACATGGGCAGTGGGTAAAAACTGATTTTGAACCATGAGACTAATTCTCAACATCTTGCTATATATATATCTTCCTTTTACATTGTAGTGTAGCAGATATTTTCATGATTGACTTTTAATTCTTCTTCAGTTGTTGATTGTTGTTGTTGCTGCTGCTTTTGTTATTGTTGTTTGTCGGGGGTCACTATGGTGTGGCTTTTGTATTTGTAATCTGGAGAATTTTTATTGCTTTGTGACCATCCATCATGTTATTAATATTTTTTTTTTGAATCATGTTATTAATATTATTGAGTAACAACAGTTTGCCAGTCCATAATTTGTGTTTATTTTTAGTGAATGTAGTAAGTAAGTAAATGGAAATTTTAATTTCTCTAATAAAATATATTAAAGTATACTCCTTAATCACAACGATATGCAAGTGAAACCCAGGGTTTACATCTTTCTAAACGCCGGAACCCTATAGCATACCTTCGCTAGTTAAGGTACGACCTGCCAATCATGGGATTGAGTGAAGTTTGGATCGGTAGTGAGATTGACAAGCGATTCATCGTGATTTTGACAAAAGATGCACTCTAAGCCTTTCTAAATTACAATGCCACTATGATTTTTTCCGAACATTTTCCCGAACTTATGTCGATGCAAAGATGCATCAAGTTTATCTTTCGTTTTAAGTTTGAACCTCTTATAATCATTGTTGGTTAGTCATTAAACTTGTTATGTTTATTTGTGGCCAAATACTTTCCGCATTCCTTTAAGTTGGATGTTTATAACAAGTTATTAGTCTTAAGTTTTTTTGTCAAAACTTAGTCCTTTTAAGTTTTTTTTTTATTACAAATTGATAATTTAAGTCCCTTAATATTTACACTGTTATCCATATTTTAAGCCAACTTCGTTAAAAAGTGTTTATTGACCATTTAAACACTTAATGTTTATAACAAGTTATTAGTCTTAAGTTTTTTTGTCACAACTTAGTCCTTTTAAGTTTTTTTTTTATTACAAATTGGTAATTTAAGGCCCTTAATATTTACACTGTTATCCATATTTTAAGCCAACTTCGTTAAAAAGTGTTTATTGACCATTTAACATTAAGGACGTAGGTCCAAAAGTGTTTATAACATCATTACTTATGCACATTTTCTTCAAGTTTTTGAATTCAAATCTAATTATACAAATAAACATTTAATCAATACTATAAATCAAGTAATCAATCAACTTTGTGTCAAATCAAGACCGAACAATACACTATGAACTCATAGTTTTGAGAGCAATGAATTTAGACATACCAACTTAACATTAAACGTCTACATATACATTTTTTAACCGAGTTTGATGAAAATAGGATAACACATTGCAAATATTTTCTAACCTAAAAGGCCAATTTGTAACAAAAAACAGTTAAAGACTAACTTATTATAAATATTTAACTTAAAATATGACATATAGTATTTGACCTTTATTTTTCAACTGAGTTGATTATAGTGACAAAATCAATTCTATAGCTTCCGATTCAATTATCAAACTTATTAAAAGTGAAGGCCATATATACACAAACAATTGTAATCTAAACTATTCAAAATATACATTCATAAAAATCATTTTTTCTAAAATATATTCGAACATTAATCACTTTCCAATCAACTCACTTTCAATTAAAAAATTAACTTTATCAAATCAATTTGATTAAATACGTTTTTGCCACGGTAGAACCAAACAAAAATTATGAGTAGCGAAAATAGTTAAAATACTTTGTGATTCAAACACAATTTTTACCGTAAAGTTGTAGCAGCTAAACAAAATAGTAATCAAATGAGTTTCATTTTTATTTCATACAATCAATATGCTTCACACTTTTCTCAAATTTGTCGGGAAATTGTCTCTTACCGCTAGTTTCGATACTTGTATAGTCTTATACTACCAACCAATGACTTTCGACCCTACATGTGTTACCGTTTACATTTAACGATAATAATTATCTTGTTAGTTGAAATGAATAGATAGATGATTTAAGATATGCGACTTTTCCCTCAATCGATGGAAGATTAGACGAACATTGTTGCAGGTGAGCAAAAACTAGTCGATTCTTTCTTGAATCTAAGAACACTTGAATTTTGAAGATATCAGACTTCATCAAACTCAGTGAAACTGCACAACGTAGCATGTTCAATGTTGATATCGCCATTAACTGTAAGGATGTGCAAGGATACACGGTTCAAGGGAGCCTACCCACATCGACTCTGTCAACGGATTACACCACAAAGTGAAAAACTGTCAATTGAATGTGGGGTACCATGCATCTCCTCAACTAGGGAAAACTCACACACTATCTGCATCAATAATCGAGCAAAGTTAAAGACTGTAGGCTATGTTATTTGGCTAGTAGGAGTAGTTGTGCCTATAAATACTAATATTGTACACTACATTGACGCAAACGATCAATCAAACCTAAGTTAAAGGGTACCAAAGACATCATGTTACTTATTTCTTGCAAATAAAAGAATGATTGGCCATGACAAAATGACAAACTAATACTATTTTATGATAGATATTTGGCAAGTGTATCAAATTCAATCGAAGTAATAAATAATTCGTATCCACGAAGACCGTTGTTAACTTCTACTTAGCAATTTCATTATCAAAAGGATGTATTAAATTCAAGGGTGACCTAGACAGTTGAGTTGATTTTTTGTAAGATAAACGTAATAAAAAATTAAAAACAATAAAAGTTGGTTTTATGAATTTATGAGAAAAATATGATTAAGACCTTCGAATCCACTAATGTTCCTGTACGGTAATTTGCACTCCCGATTCAAGCAATTTCCATCTAATTTAACGACAAACTAACAAGATAATTCTACATAATCTCTTGGCCTAGAATTTTCTCCGAAAGTGACAATCCCTTAATCTCTTAAGTGAATTCGGGACTATTGGAGGTTTTAAGATAACGTTAATTCATTAGTCAAAACCTAATCTAATAATGATCTATCTCTAATTTGATTACTTAGATTAAACTTATTATCTAGATCATAGTCAAAAGTCAGGGCTAATGGTCATTCAATCTCTAAGATCAAGTCAATAACAAACATACAAAAAGCATTAAACACAAAGTAATATGAATTAAACTAGACTTTCATTGATATTCAAGGGAGTTCATACAAATTAGGTTTCCACAAAGTTACATATTTATCTAGGTCTCAACCACAGAAGAATTAGCTAATAATGTTCATTGAAATAAACAACATAAGAAAAGAAAATAAACCCAAAAGTTTTGTTGTTGCCGATGATGCTCCTAAATTTTCTTTCTAATCACCGTTGTTGTTTGGCATGCCGTAGCTCTTCTCTCTCGCTGCCTTCTGTTCCAAAACCACGAAACCGTTCAGAAACGTGAGGAAAAAAATAATGAAAAAAATTCAACACCTATATAACTTTTCCGGACGCACAGATGGAAAAATATTGCAATATTACACGTTTCAGTAAAAAATTTAAAATAAATTGAGGATTAGTCTAAATACTACAAAAATTTGCAGATCCTCTATATCTATTTTTATAGAGGTGTCGGAAAAAATACAGCTCAAAATTCAATTTTTAGGTTGATGTTTTGATGTTTTCGTGTCTTAAATTTTAGGCGCGTTAAAAATTCATATTTAATCCGTCCCTTGTCAAAAAATTCAAATTTTTTGTTGGAGATGTTATTTTTTTGTTCTAAACATGAGTGTAAAAAATCGTGAAAAAGTTCAACGTCTAGAACACTTTTTCGGACTCGCACTTGGAAACAAATTGTGATTTTGCATGGTTCGGTCGATAAATCAAAATAAATCGAGGCTTAGTCGAAATGCTACGAAACTTTATAGACACCTCTATAAAAATACATATAGATGATGTAAAAAGTTTCGTAACATTCCGAATAAGTGTCGATTTTTTTTTATTTTTTTAATTGCGATTTTGCGCGGTTCGGCCGAAAAAATAAAAAAAAATCGACACTTATTCGAAATGTTACGAAACTTTTCACATCATCTATATGTACTTTTATAGAGGTGTCTGTAAAGTTTCGTACAGTTCTGAATAAGTTTCAATTTATTTTGATTTTTCGACCGAAACGCGTAAAATCACAATTGGAACTGCACTTAAGTGCAACAAAGCCAGAGGCAGTTAACCTCTGCCGGATATGCCAAAGGCAGTTAACTACCGCTGGAGGTAATTTAGTCATTTTGATGTCAAAAAAGCAATTTTCCTACTTGTTTATACCACCCTCCAAAAGTTTCTTCATGTGGTCAATTCATGTAGACAAGTTTAAAATGATATTTGTTTCATTTCACATGTCACTAACTAATAATAATAATAATCTATCATTTGACTCGATAAATAAAAATAAAAATTTATTTAAAAGGATTCTAAATTAAATATTAAACTATTAAAAATAGACTAAAAACTTAATTAAAAATAACTCTAAATATAGTGTATGACTGATTGTCATCATTTCACATTTGGATCATCTACCTTTAAAATAGGGAAGTACAGCGAGTTTAGATTAAATTTATATAAATTAAGAGAGATGATGATGTCTAAAATGGTGTGGAAAAATAAAAGGGAAAACAAATTAAGAGAGATAGAGAGAAATGTAGACAAATGAAAATTAGAGACATGATGACATAAATCCTTCCATTTTCAAACCTGTCAGTAACCAACAATTTAAAGAAGAGAGGGAGGGAAAAACTTAATTGCTGGAATTTAAGAATGAGAGAGAAACTAAATGACCCCTCAATTATGCAACTTTCCATTAATGATTTTTGATTTAGTGGTAAAAAGACAAGATTTGAATATGAGATGTCTTGAGTTCGAGCCTCGCTAATGTCTTTGGTAGAAGGTAATATAAATTCATTTGTAAGTCCTCTTTGAATCCAATCGTCTTTTCTGCCTTGGATTGGAACATCATCCCCTCACTCTAAATTTTTATTATAAAAAATTAAAATTATGTTTACTAGTTTTATGTGAATGAACCTAAACATAAATCGTTTTACATTCGGTCAACTTTTCACCAAAAATAATTTCACAAAGTGTATGAAAAGAATTTCAATATAAAAAACTTTGGTGTTAACCGTTTCCCTGGAGAAGGGGCTATGGTAGTTCAAAGTTTGATCAGGAGGTATGTAAAGTCTGGCCATGAATTATTCCACCAGAGAAAATAACTTGTGTTCTCCGGAATCATTTGTCCTTGAGTTGATCTCATTAACTACTTGAGCCTAAATACTTGGTTAAGGAATTTCAATAATTAATACACTTAAAATGCATATGTTTTTTTGTATTAAGAACAGAGCAAAAACACGTCTCTTATAGATAAGACCAGAGGAAGTAATTGAGAATAATAAACAAATGGTGTGTCTAAATATATTCGAGGGCATTTTTATGCTAAAGCTTTGTCTTTTTGGTAATTTTGCTTTGCTAGTTTATTTTTCTTATGTTTTTTAATACAATATTACTTTCTCCGTCAAGGTAAGTGGGTTAAAAGTTTTGACTGTTCACTCGTATATAACAAGCACTCTCTTTCTCTAACCCTAGTGTGAAGATTTGCGCAGCTCAAGACGCAACTGCATTCGTCCCATCGATTCCCCGTAAACGATTTGGTGGGACGTTGTGTTGGATCATTGATCTTATATACATGTATTTCATTAATTTTTCTTTTCGCATTGTCAATCAATCTCATAATTTATTTTTACCCTATTTCTAGGTTGCATGACATGGATGACAATTGATTATCAGTTGCCAGTGGTGTTACCTTCTCTGATTCCATATTAAGGTTAGAAAGAACACAAATTATTACTGGGGGTTTGGATGTGAGTTTTTATAATCGAATTTTTTCAATTTATAAGTTGGACATTTTATTAATTTATTGTTGATTTTTTGCTTCATTATTCATAGATTCATGTATGATTATCTTTTGATTATTATTTATTAGGCGATCTATAAGTTGGGCATTTTATTAATTTATTGTTGATTTTTTGTTTCATTATTTTTAGATTCGTGTCTGATTATCTTTTGATTATTATTTATCAGATGATCCATACGTTGAACATTTTTATTAATTTATTGTTGACTTCTTGCTTCATTATTCCTAGATTCGTGTTTAATTATCTTTCAATTATTGTTTATCAGGCGATCTACACAGTAGTTGATTTATCTCAGTATTTACCTTTTAGTTTTACCCTTTTATACGTCTCACGTAATTTGGAGGTCATTTGATTACATCTAAGAATTTACGTTTAGGTCGCATGCTTTGGAGGTCACTTGATTACCTACAGCGAGCTCATTGCTTTCTTTGGTTCCCTATCAAGGTTAGAAAAAGCACAAATTATTATGGGAGGTTGGATGTTAGTATTTTTTGCATTCAGGGTTTGTTTATTTATCTTTTGGCCATTTTATTTATCTATCGTTGATTTATTTTTCATTATCTATGGATTTATATTTGATAATTCTTTATTAGACGATTCACACTTATCTATACTCTTTTCTTTTTTGATATGCACATTAATCTATACTATATATAACGAAAATTAGAAATTTTGAATCGATTTTTTTATTATATCAATTATACTTTTAAATGATTTTTCCTATAATAATGTTACGTTGTTGTTTGTATCATTAAAAAATATAAAAATTCATATTACATTTGTTATATTGTTGGAGTCTTTGAAAAAGATAAACATCGTTTGATGAATTTGTTATAATTTGAAAGTCACAAACATATATATTTATACTTTTAATCAAAATCAAATTTTTTAAAAAAATACCGTTAATAATATATAAATATCAGCACAATAGAAAGAGCATTTCACTAGTATATATATATTTTTTGTGCAGTTTACGAAGATATATATTTTTTCTTCTATCTTAGTTTTAGAGATGGGTTCTATCTCTTATCTTTTGCTTGCATACCTATATTTTATGGTCTCTAATCTGGTGAATCTTTTTGGACTTCAAACGTAAACAAATGTTCTTTATTTCTTTTTTATATCAAATTATACTGCATTTATCTCTATATATAAGAATGTGTAATGATATTTGAATAATTATTTTATGATAATTTTCTTTCTCTCTCTTTCTATTGATAAAAAATAATAGAGAAACAAAAGAAGAGAGAGAATAAAAACATAATTAAACATGAGAGAGTTGTCAAAAAATAATTGAACAAATATCATTTCTTTTAAGTATCTACTATTTTTTAAAGACCCTTTCAAATATTTCTTTGCATTATCTTTTGTGACGGTGACACCCTCATTATTTTATGATTTTTTTTAGACATTAGTTAGTATAAGAATTAAACATAGTAATAGAAAAGATAAGTCATTTCTATCTCCAAAAGGGGATGTTAAAAAAAAAGATAGATAGGAATATGGATTTATTAAGGTGAACAAAGTGGAATGAGGAAGATATTGAGTCCGCAAATTAAGTAGCTAAAATATAGTTATAAGAAATCGCCCCGTATATCAAGCAATATCTCTTTCTAACACTTTTTTATCATCAAATCAAACTTTCTTCATCCGTCAATTATTTTTTACTAAGTCACATGTTCTTGCAGAATTTCTACTAAAAATTCGAGAAAAGAGACAAAGAAAATGTCACTTTTTGTGGTGTTCTTGTGCTTTAGTTCTCATAGAATTGGACCAAAATATTTTCAATATTTTTTGATGAACCAGTTTCGCGCCGGAAAGAAAGAATACAAAACAGAAAATGGAACCATCCAATGAAAATACTCAAAAAGCCCTCACTCCCTCTCAACAAGAGCAAGAGATAGAACAAGAACAGGAACGAGAACAACCTGCCCCTTCCAATTCTTTTGTCCCTCCGGTTAGTGACATAGATTCTACCATAGAACGATTAAAGGACATTGCCGTAATCTTTACCTTAACTGCAGCAAAATGTGTTCAACCTCCTTGTGGACTTCACAAACACATTTATAGAGATGAAAAAACACATGATCTCTTTTTCAAGAGAGAGTCTTTCTCAAGTCATTATGATGAATCTCATAGGAACGCCTCAATTCGAAGAGATCAGCACATGCGAATTAACAGAGAAATTGCAAAGGAATATGCAGCGCGCCATCACACTGTTTCAGTGAACGAAGACGATGATGATATGGAACATGAAATTGATGATGGTTCTCCAACACCTTTCTATGAAGCAATTAAAGCTATTCAAGAAAGAATCGCCAAAAGCATGAAAAAAGGGCTTGTTGATGAATCTCTTATTTGGCATTCAAAATTCAATGGAGAAGATTTGGAAAAGAGAAGCTTTAGTGTTCCTTCGTTGCAAGAATTGTCCCTTAACATTCTTGCAAACCATACTGATGCAATTGCTTCGCTTGATGGTGTTTCTGATGAGCTAAAGCAAAGGCTCAGTGCGTTGTTATGTGATGTAGGCAAAATGAATGGTCACTTTCTTGAACTACTTCTTAGTGGGTTTCCAAATGTGATTCGGCTTAAAGATTGCTTCTGGTTGACAGAGGAAGAATTTATAAAATATTTTGGAATGTTGGACACTTCCATATTAGAGGTATGTTCTTTCAATTTATTTGTTCAGCATATATTGTACTTGGTTTTTCTTGCGATTTTGCTACAATTCCAACTTTTTTCTTTCCTATTTGAATTTTGACATTTGAATTTGGGTTGTGTGAAGTCACAATCGAGTGACAACCACGACCACATTGGTGTCTCTTTTTATTAAGATTGGAAGATCCAAATTTTAAACTCGTATTTTAAATTTAAAAAGAAAATCAAAATATGTAACATCTAATCTTTGATTGAACAATTGTCTTTCTTGTAATTTTGCAACCATTCAACTTTTTTTTTCCTACATAGGAATTATGTCCTTCATTTTATTTTATTTTAGTTATTAATACTACTACAAGATCTTATTTCATTTCATGTTTATACATTTATTTGTGGAATAGGTGCTACAACTTGAGCAGTGTGGACGAGTTATAACTGAATATACATTACTTTCTACACTGGCAAAGTCACCAAACTGCTTGTCTAGATTGATTAGTCTATCTCTCACCGGTGCATGTCGTCTTACTGATAAAGGGTTGCAATCACTAGTTTCTGCTGCAACAACACTTAGATCCATTAATCTGAGTGAATGTTACCAACTCACTTTTGCTAGTCTTGATGTTTTGGCTGATTCATTAGGATCACTTTTGAAGAAGTTGTACCTTGATGATTGTATACGCATTGATGTTGCGCTAATTTTGTCGGCATTGAAGCGAATTGAACATTTAGAAGTACTGTCACTAGCTGGCCTTCCTACTGTTTCTGATAAATTCATCAAGAATTACATCATTTCATGTGGTCACAACATTAAGGAGCTCGTTTTAAAGGACTGTGTGTAAGTACTATTTAAGCTTTTTGGTTCATGCATGGAATTTGTTTTCCTTATTCTATCATATATTAACTTTTCAGTTTAGCCTATTGAACTATTGTTTTATATCTCTTGATGTGCAGGAATTTGACAGATGCATCAATGAAAATCATTGCTAAACATTGTCCTGAGTTGCATGCACTTGATAGTTGATATTATGAACTTATGCAAATTGACTGATTTAACCATAAGTTATCTTACAAATAGCTGTCGAGCACTGTGTAAATTGAAGCTCTGTTGCAGTCCATTCAGGCGGTCTCTTGTTTTATGCAATTTTCCACATTTAATTATATTATTTCTATGGATTTCTATTTTGCTAGTAATTTCTAGCTTTTTCATAGGATAGGCATCTTTGTTTCTGTGATAATATATATCAGGATATTACTTACCGGTATGAGAGAAAACTCGTCACTTACGCAATTCATTTTGGACTAGATACACAAATTTATAGATTATCTGTAGCAATATTTATGATCAATTGAAATCCTTCTTTAGAAATTTTCTAATGGTTTACAAGACTCAAACCAAATTTCTATTTCCTGTCTTCTTTAAGATGTTATAGATTCTCTAACTAGTCAGAATGGTAGAGTATTGCTATAATTTTTATGGATTAGAAATTTTTTATAGTATTTGGGATGTAGACCATCATATTCTTTACACATCTATCCAGCTCCTAGATAATCACGACACCTCCAATGTTGAGATATCCATGCCCAACACCGAGCTGGCAAACAAATACTAGCATGTGCACGTTTCCTAGAGGTGACTAGGTCGCCCCAGCACTACTAGACGTACCTTCCCACTTGGCCTCACAAACATCGACCAAGGAAAGGTTAAAGTGGGTAGAAGTTGAAGACTTCTAAGATCATGGGCTACAATGGCGACCAGTGGCGGATCTCTTCAGAGACCCGCGGGGACTACAACATCCCCCAAATTTGCCTTATATACCATATTAGATGTACTTTATTACTTAGATTGAGACCGCTGCAGTGGGAAGGGGGTGCCATAGTATGCAAAAAGTCACAGGTTCGACACCCTCATCGCTTCCTCTTATATCTTGTTTACATATTTAACTTAATACTTTTACAAATTGTATTATTAAAAAAACATTTTGATGGGAATTGAACCCATACTCTCTTGTTACAATCAAACTACCCATACCACTAGGCCAATTATTAATTACTACTACTTCTTGAAACTATTTAATATATATTACATAAAAGTTTGGCACCCCAACAAATTAAGTCAAGATCCGCCACTGATGGCGACCATGATAAAGATCAACTTACTGCCTATTCCTCCTATATAGATGTGATATGAAGCAAACCATCATTCATTCCCTTTTAACCCTTAGTACATCACCTTAGTACTTAGAAAATAACTATCATGGTGACCATGATAGTTATTTTTAGACATTGATCACGGTACATCACCGACAAGGTGCCCCCTTATATAGCAAAGCAAGAGCAGAATGTCAGTAGTATCTTTTCACGTGGATCTCATTGACATCTTCCCAGGGGCGGAGCTACCCTATAACCTGGGTATGCTGCTGCACACCCTCAGATTTTTATACTTGCACCAGTAATCATAGTTTTACTAATTTTGCACACCCTCAACTTTTTAATTTGCACCAATTGCATTCTCATTTCTATAGTCGTTGCAACTCTTAAGCTGATTGCACACACTATTGTCAAATATGTCAGTTTACATTGGTCTAGTCAAAGTACACGCACCGTAAGCTATTTTGAATTATCAATTTATAAATGAAATTAAAAACAGAACATTCTACAAAATAACTACCGTGAGAATTAAACATGGTATACCTCAAACATTGATCCTTAGCCACTAAACCAGAGAGTTAGACGTGAAAATAAATGGTACCAAATAACATATATTCCTAATTAGTGAAATATACAAGATATTTTTATCATGTTTATCATGTTTTCTCTCTATCTTTAAAGACTATGCCTATGATCAATATGTATCTATTATTGATAATATCACTCATTCAAATTTTAAGTGGAAAATATGAATAAGTGAAATAATTTGTACCAAAAAAAGAATAAGTTTAATTGGTAATATTGGCATAAATAAATCATTTATGTAGACGAATGATGACAAAAACGTGTAAACTTTTTTATGCGAATAAAAAATCAAAATTTTATAAGACGAAAATGTTTGCACCCCCTGGTCCAGGGTCCTCATCTTCCTTTCTTGAACAAATAAGCAAATATATAATATAATTTTGTTTTCAAAGGATTTGAGAGCACCATTACATACATCTCATTACCGAGTATATGTCTGTGTGATATGCTTAATGTGTCTTTGGATGGTGTTTCAGAGTGCTTATTGTGTGTCATCTTAATCTTTCCTAATTTCAATTGACTGATAATGATATAACTTTTCCTCCGCTTCAGTGATGAAGCAATTGCTGCATTTTTGGAGATAAAGGGCAAATCTTTGGAAGAACTTACACTTTGTAATCTTAAGGTAATGTTTTTAATATTTTCTTGCTGAATGTCTCTCATGTTAAAGTTAAACACATTAGCACTTAGAAAATGGTAAAATGATGTAGAGCCTTATCTGTGCATATGAAAGGATTGATCTGGTTGCATGTAATATTAGGAACGTTGAACACATTAGCCTTTTTTTTATGATTATCTTGAAATATTGAGTTCATAACCAACTCTTATGGTAATTATATTCAAATTTAAATTATATTAGGAAAGTTGATTCATTTTAAAAAATAAAGCTATGTCTTACTGTTTATGGAAGACATTATCGACTCAATTGATACTTAAATAATAACAATTTTAGGATTTTGTTAGTTTTTCTTCTATCTGGTTTGCGATTTTGAATGTGAAATACTTTGGCAGGTGACAAATATTTTTCTCAAAGGGCACTCAAACTCAGAGCTTCAGATCATTCGTTGAAGTTGTGTCCTTCATTTCAGCATATCAAAGGGCCTAATCAGAACAAGAAACAGAAATCAAATATATGGATGATGCTGAGATTTAGTAATATATTTGTTTTAGCTATAAGAACAAGAACATGAAAATCACTCTATACCTATTTTTGCATTTTGTGTATCATCATCAACAACATTAACATCAAAACATCATAATCCAGTTCCATGGTTAAAAAAAAAGGAGAGAGTGAGAAGTATGGGTTCAACAATGACAATCCAATCAAAGATAACTCTAGTGACTTGGTTGTTACAAAAACTAACAACAATAATGGAGAAAGAAAGTTCAATTAGAAATTACATGGACATGGAAAATAAGACGAGAAGAACGTAAGAGTGAGATTTTGAGTTCCATGTTTGATTTTTGGGGAAAAACTAGTAAGATTAGAGTTTTAATTCAGGGGAAATAAAAAAACATTTTTCAAATTATTATAGTTATTATTATTTGAAGGAATTATTATTATTATTTAAAATTAATCTTAAACAATTTAATTAAAAAAATTTACATGGACTCATTTAAATCCAACTCACTATGACCATCTTAACGCCACATCATAAATGAGTTAGTCACGTCATAAAAAATGGAGGGGGACCAAAAAAATCCTAAAAGTTTCTTAATAAGGGAACCAAAAAGTTGGTTTTAGAAATAGGGAGATTAAAAGTTAATTTTTATTAAAATAGGGGGATCAAAAGTGCATTTAAGCCGAAAAAAATATTAGATATGCACTAATTTGTTCCTACTTACAAGAGCTCGTTTGAATCAGATATGAGCTCCCGTCTATCTTAGATTTTGTTACTCCAAATAGCTCAAGTAATGTGATTGTAGAACACACCAAATTAGAGGAGCAAAGATAGAAATAACCACGAAGCATATGCATCACTATAAATATAGGACTCACACCCCAGGTATGACCACACATTACTTAATTCACTTACTCAAATCGCTACATGCTAGCATTTACTTGGGCATCAAAGTTTCTTTTGCAGGCACACCCGCCGCCACTTGGAGAAGAAGCATACAACCAATCACAGTGAATCTACTCATCAATGAGAGGAGGACACCCCCTAATTATGACGTAAACCTCATCCGTTCATACAAGAACAAATTGTTTCTTAGGTAGCTCCATAAGCTTCCAAGTTTGGTTCTTCTCCAATGAATGTATTTCTTCATTCATTGCCTTCAACCATTCCTTACTTCTCTTACTCTCAAATGCCTCCTTAAAGGTCTTTCGTTCAGAGTATTACAACCCTTTAGACTCATTTAGAGAAAAACAAATCAAATTAACATGATTGTATCTTGTTGGTGCAACAATGGTCAATATCTCCCTATCTTTAGCCAACTGATAATTATGAGCCTCAACTGGTTGTCTTCCACTTGAACTTGAGGTCAAAGTCTTATCCTCTTCATCTTATCTTGTCTCACTAGTGTAAAGCTCCTCCTCAAACTGAATTTTCTCCATCCCATATATGAGTTTATAATATTTAGGTCTTTTCACTTTATCCTCATGTGAGTCTCATCAAAAGTAACATCATTGCTTATAATGATCCTTGATTCTCCTTCATGTCACACCTTCCACAACTTGTAACCCTTCACACCCTCAAGATAACTAACGAAGGCACATTTAACAACGCTAACACCCAACTTGTCTTGATTGATATGTGCAAACACCAAAGCTATGAAAACCTTCGGATTAGAGTAATATGTGATCTCCCACTTCAAATTCTCAGAGGTGTCTTAAATTCTATTTTTGTAGATGGACATCTGTTGATCAAGTATGTTGTAGTACTAACAACTTCACCCTATAAAATCTAGGGTAAATAATTTCTCATAAGCATACACCTCACCCCTTCTAAAATGGTCCTATTCATGCATTAATTTAGGCCTCTTGTTGTCCTATTCCTGCCACAGTTTTATGTCGCGTAATACGTTTTTCCTACGAAACTCATTAAACTGATCAGAAACAATCTTCAGACCATTGTTAGTTCTTAAAACTTTAAGTTTAGTTCCTATATAATTTTCTACAAGACTATGCCATTATTTAAACTTGTCAAAGATGTAAATTTTATGTTTCAAAATGTGAAATCATACTCTTCTAGAATAATCATCAATCATATATTGTAAGGAGGAGTTTTTCAATCATAATAAGGAGGACCTTAAACCATGATCATTAGGAAGCATTTCCAAATCAAACTCCAAAAACATTTTTTCCAAGGATAGACCCAATTTTATACTTCTATTTTCATCAAGTGCTATTTAGTCTATAAAATTGAAGCAAACTTGAGTACGCCAGAACTAAACTATTTGTAAGTTTGCTGCTATTTTCTGCCCTGTCTATTTTCTTGAGTACACCAGAACTAAACTATTTAGTCTATAAAAGGTAAAACATATTCTCCAAAATACAAGTAAGTAAACTAATCAACAAATATATCACCAAAACAAAAGGTGAAAACAGCCGATAAAGTTATTTTCATGTCTATTCGGGTGACACCATGTTATCAGAAATCAACAAGTTGTGCCAAATTTCAGCATCTATATATTTCATTTTTATTTCCAGTTTTAATTTATATAAATATCTACTGCGAGACCGATGAATATCGCAAAACACTTTGATGAGGATTAGGTTGTTTGATATGTTGCAATAAAGGACACAGCTTCAACCCAATGATCTGAAGCTCTGAGTTTGAGTGCCCTTTGAGAAAAACATTTGTCACCTGCCAAAGTACTTAACATTCAAAATCTTCCCCAACAAAAAAACTGATTTCTTCGTACAAAGACTCAACGAAACATATATATTTCTTCGTGACCACATGAAATTGATCAATCGAAATTTCTTTAATAAATTTATTTACCTGTGAGCATCCAAAAAGTTTAAGGAACCTCAACGACGAGCAGCTATCGACAATTAAACCTAACTCATTGTCTGTCAAGTTTCGACACCATGATAGATCTAAGGTATGCAAATTTTTGGCATTCTTTGCAAGTGATAAGCTTGTTTGTTGGCCAACCTGGAACAAACCAAATGTGATAGACACTCAAAAAATTAACAGAAGCCTGAAATTAGTAATACTCAAGAATTAGTTGAGTCAATAATGTCTTCCAGAAATAATAGCACAAAGCTTTGTTTTGTTAAATCAATCAAATTTTATAATATAATTTATATTGTCTTTTATTATCATAATATTTGGTTATGAAATCAATCTTTCAATATAATGACAAAAGGCTAAGTTGCAACTTGATAAATCCTTTCATATTATGCACGTATAAGCCTTTAAAACATGTTAAAGTTTTCTAAGTGCTAATGTGTTCAGCTATAACATGAGAGACATTCAGCAAGAAAATCTTAAAAATGTTACCTTCTTAATGTTATTAAGTGAAAGTTCTTCCAAGGATTTGCCATTTATCTCCAAAAATGCAGCAATTGCTTCATCGCTGTAACGGAGAAAAAGTTAAATTACTATTAGGCAATTGAAATTTAGGAAGGATTAAGATTACACACAATAAGCAAGCATATCGCACATATATAAACTTGGTAATGAGATGTATGCAATGGTGTTCTCAAATCCATGAAAAAATTACTCATGATATTCCAAATGCTAGAAAATCAATTATTGTCCATACATATATTAGCAATAGTCTACCAATCTATGACAAGTTAGAGAATCTATAACATCTTAAGGAAGACAGGACAATAGAAATCTTGTTTGAGTCTTGGAAACCATTAGAAAATTTCTCAAGGAGGATATCAATTATTCATAAATATTACTACAGATAATATATAAATTTGTGTGGGTGGTCCAAAATGAATAAGTGATGAGTTTCCTTTCGTACCAGTAAGTACTATCCTAGTATATACTATCACAGAAACAAAGATTCCTTTCCTACTAAAAAGCAAGAAATTACTAGCAAAAAAGTAATAATAATAATATTAATATTAATGAAACGCCTAAAAACTTTATAAAACAAGAAACCACCTGAATGAATTGCGGCATAGCTTCAGATTAAGCAATGCTCGACAACTATTTGCAAGATATCTTATCGTTAAATCTGTTAATTTGCACAAGTTTGTAATATCAAGTGCATGCAACTCAGGACAATGTTCAGCAATGAATTTCATTGATGCATCAGTCAAATTCCTGCACATCAAGAGATATAAACTAATAGATTAATCTGAGAAGTAAGTGTAAGCAAAAATAAGAAAAGAAAATCCCATGCATGAACCGAAAAGCTCAAATAGTACTTAAATTGAGAAGTATACGAAAGAATAAAGAAAACAAATTCCATACGTGAATCAAAAAGCTCAAATAGTACTTACACACAGTCCCTTAAAACAAGCTCATGAATGTTGTGACCACATGCAATGATATAATTCTTGATGAATTTATCAGAAACAGTAGGAAGGCCAGCTAGTGACAACACTTCTAAATGTTCGAGTCTCTTCAATGCCGACAAAATTAGTGCAACATCAATGAGTATACAATCATCAAGATATAACTCTTTCAAAAGTGATCCTAATGAATCAGCCAAAATATCGAGACTAGCAAAAGTGAGAAGGGAACATTGGCTTAGATTTATGGATCTAAGTGTTGTTGCAGAAGAAACTAGTAACTGCAACCCTTTATCAGTAAGACGACATGCACCGGTGAGAGATAGACTAATCAATCTAGACAAGCAGTTTGGTGACTTTGCCAATGTACAAGGTAATGTATATTCAGTTATAATTCGTCCACATTGCTGAAGTTGTAGCACCTATTCCACAAATAAATGTATAAACATGAATTAAGGTCTTGTATTAGCATTTATAACTAGAAATTCAAAATGAATGGCAAAATTCCAATAAATGGGAAAAAATTGAATTGTTGCAAAATTACAAGAAATACCAACTGTTTGATCAAGATTAGATGTTATAGATTTTGAATTTTTTAAAAACTTGAAATACAAACTTAAAATTTGGATCGTTGATCTTGATCAAACAACCACTGACGTGACTATCACAGAATTGTGACTTCACACAACCTTGTGAGTGTAACTCCACACATTTCAAATCAGAAAGACAAAATTCCAATAGGAAAGAAAAATATGGAATTGTAGCAAAATTAGAAGAAACGCCACATGCTATATATAATCTAGTAAGAGCCATTCAACCAAAACTAGTGAGGGTTAAAATAATGGACTAAATTCAACCATCAACCAAAGCTAAGGATTATGCACATATAGCATAGCCAACCATGTATCTCAACAACTATTATATGTAATTGGGCAGCATCAAAAACTAAAAGGAATAATCAATTTCCACCAAGATTTCTCTGCTTGGTTAAGAATGCCACATATGTTTTGAAATTGGACGGATATTTAGATTCCAATTGTTCACCAATATCTGTCAAGTTGACCAGGATTACCTTCCATGTTTTTTCCACTAGAATCCTTTTTCGTTTCATCCAAATCCGAATAAGGATTTTCCATCAAGTATTTTTCCCTAAATACGTCATTATGACCAGTAGTAACCAGGGTTGCTACAATAGGTTGCTCTTTTGGTGCAACAAGATTAGGAATAACAACAATAGTTAGCTCAGTTGCAATAGGATCAAGAACAACGACTATTGATGGCTCGGTTGCAACAGGATCATGAACAACAACTACCGTTGGCGCAGTTATAACAGGCTCAGGAAAAATGACTACTGCTGGTTAAGTTGCAATAGGATCAGGAACAATGGCTACCACTCACTCAGTTGCAATAGGATCAAGAACAACGACTACCACTGGCTGAGTTGCAACTAGACCTGGAGCAACAACTACCACTTGCACAAAGTTCGTGTCCAACAGACTGCTACTGCGACTCCACTAATAGAATCAGAACAATGGAATTTTAGAGATAAGATATAAAATTTAGACATGCCAGGAGTGGAAAATGAATGAGATGTAGTTACATTGCTTGAAGGATGGTTTGGAAATGATGGAACAAAAGCAGCAATGTATGTTTCCTTCTGTTGGTCAAGTGCTGAAGAAACTTGGGATCAATTTCGTATATCTAGCCACCGACAGAAGTCACTGAGAGAAAACAAAGGTTTATGAGAAATAGTCCTTTAGTAATGAGGCTATCATTAAGATCCCGAGGAAACTTCTCAAGTGTTGCCTAGAGAAAACTAGAGAGTACATATATTCTCTCATTAAACATGGAACGATTGGATCTGCTCGAGTCACTAATGATGTTTTCTGGAGTGAGTTTAAAATTCACAGGTTTAACTTGATAATTTCCTCCATGTCCGATCTCAACTTTTGAATTTGATCAAGTCAAACTTGTGAATTTTAAACTAACTCAGAAAATGTCATCGATGACTTGGGAAGATCCCAATGTTTCGTGTTTAAAGAGAGAATAGATGTACTCTCAGCGTTTTCTCTGGGTAACACTTGGGAAGTTTCCATAGGATCTTCAATGCTAGCTTCATTAATAAAGGGACTATTTCTCAGAAACCTTCGTTTTATCTTTGTGACTTCTGTCGAAGGCTAGATTCCTAACTGAATCCCACATTTCTGCAACAATTGACCAACAAAAGAGAGCATGAATTGATGCTTCTGTTCCAACTTTTCCAAACAATCCTTTCAGCAATGTGATTGCTTCTCATTCATTTTCGACTCCTGACCTTGTCTCTGAAATTCCTGAAGTAATTAATCTTTGTCATGTCTAAGTTTTTCTATCTTAGCTATGAAATTCCTTCATTCTGATTCTGTTAGTGGAGCAGCAGCAATAGCATCTTGGACATGAACTCTGTGCTAGGGGTAGTTATTTTTCCTGATCCTGTTGCAACTAAGCCAGTGGTAGTTTTTGTTCCTAATCATGTTGCAACTAAGCCACTAGTAGTGGTTGCTCCTAATCCTATTTCAACTGAGCCAAAAACAGTTGTTGTTCCTGATCTTGTTGCAACCGAGCTAGTTGTAGTCGTTGTTCTTGATCCTCATTCAACCGAGCCAGCAGTAGTCGTTGTTCCTGATTCTGTTGCAACTGAGCACACTAATGTTGTTGTTCCTGATCTTGTTGCACCAAAAGAACAACATTTCGTATCAACCCTGGTTACTATTGGTCATAATGACATATTTTGGGAATATACTTGATGGAAAATCCTGATTTAGATTTGAACAAAACAGATTCTAGTGGAAAGAACAATATGATGGTAAGCCTGGTCAACTTGACAGATATTGGTGGAAAAATAGGAATCTAAATATTCGTCCAATTCCAAAACAGACGAGGCATTCTTAATCAAACAGAGAAAACTTAGTGGAATTTGATTATTCCTTTTAGTTTTTGATGCTACCTAATTACTAGTAATAGTTGTAGGGATGCATGGTTAGCTCTGATATATATGCATAATCCTTAGTTTTGGTTGACGGTTGAATTTAGTAATAATTTGTCGACACTGGTCAAGTTGTAGCACCTATTACACAAATAAATGTATAAATATGAATTAATAGGCCTTTAGGCACAAGTATAGTAGCAGTTATAACTAAAAAATTGAAATTAATGACATAATTCCTACATAGGGAGAAAAAAAGTTGAATTGTAGTAAATTACAAGAAAGACCAACGTTTGATCAAAGATTGGATGCTATAAAATTTTGACATTTTCAAAATCTAAAATACGAGTTTAAATTTTGGATCACCAATCTGGTTGTCGCTGGATGGTGACTTCACATGACCCAAATTCGAATGACAAAATTCAAATAGGAAATAAAAATTGTGGAATTGCATCAAAATTAGAAGAAACACCAAGTGTTATATATGTGAAACAATTAAATTTAATAAACATACCTCTAATATGGAATTGTCCAACTTTCCAAAATATTTTGTATATTCTTCCTCTGTCATCCAAGAGCAATCTTTAAGCCGAATCACATTTGGAAATCCACTTAGAAGTAGTTCAAGAGAGTGAGCATTCATTTTTCTTGAATCACAAAGCAACGCGCTAAGCCTTTGTTTTAGCGCATCAGAAACACAATCAAGCGAAGCAATTCCATCAGCATGATTGGCAAGAATTTTAAGAGACATTTCTTGCAGCGAAGGAACACATAATCTTCTCCTCACACAATCTTCTCCATTCAGTTTTGATTCCCAGGTAAGGGATTCATCAACAAACCCCCTTTTGTTGCTTTTAGTAACTCGTTCTTGAATAGCTTTGATTGCTTTAGAGAAAGGAGTTGGAGAACCATCATCAATTTCATGTTCCACATCATCATCTTTTTCTTTATTCTCTGAAACACTGTGAATGCGTGACGCAAATCTCTTTGCAGTGTCTTTGTTAAATAGCTTGTACTGACTTCTAATAAATGACTCATTCCTCCAATCCTCAAAATCATCATTGTCGCTATCATCAGTTTCAGATTCGATGTTAATATTATAAGCATTGATATCAAAAGCCAAAGGTATTTGATTTTCTGCTTTTGGTATTTCCTTCCTCTGATGATGATCATCAATGTCATTGATAATGACGGAGTTGTAATCATGAGTGAGTGGTTTCTTGCCTTTTGGGTCAGAAGTGTTTTCAAAGTTGTAGAGTTTTGTGCGTTTAGAAGAAGAGGCATCATTGGAGTCGGGTTCAGTTCCTCTCTTGAGAAAGGGTTCATGTGGTCTTTCATCTCTATGAATATGATTGGGAGATTCAGGAACATATGTTGATGGGGCTAAGGTAAGGATTGCACCAATTTCTTTGTCGGAAAAACCGTGGCCCTTTAGTTGTTCTGTGAGAGAAGTTATGTCCTCAATGGGAGGGACATCGTTGAGATTGGGTGGGTCCATTTTCTGTTTCTTATTCTTGTTTTCCCGCGCTAAATTGGTTGATCAAAATCTGCAATGTGTTAAAATATTTAATTAGTTTGATGGATGCAAATATAACAAAAAATGAAAATAAAAAGATAGAGAATATAAACTAACTATTTATTATGATATTGAACCTGCATAATCTAATATATGACCTTGTTATCCTATGGTTCAAAAGACATGAGGCTCATGAAGGGCTTTCTCACTTTCTGTACGACTTGCGATTAATTCATGTAGTTCAATTAACTACATTTTTTATTTTAAGAACTACAATTTTGTTTGTAAATCGAATTAACCGGATTTTTTAACGTGTGATTAGTTAGGTGTGTGATGGTGTATAAAAAGTGAGTGTTCATCTATCATTACCAATACAATTTACCTTTAAAAAGTTGGGAATAACACTTTCATTTTGAAATTTGTAATTTAAAATGATAAGGTCAATTTCTTACCACTAAAATTACCTACTTAATTAGTGGACTGGATATCTTACTCACTCCACTTTGTTCACCATAATATATCCATATTCCTATTGTAAACAGAAAGAAAAAAAAAATCCTGATCCTTCATTACAAGTCAGAGATAGTCGATCTTGTCTGTTACAATGTTTATTTCTTAAACTAATTAATGACTACACAAATTTATCAAATAAATAATTAAGGATGTTTCTGTCACATAAAATAATGCAAAGAATTTTTTTTTTTTTTAGGGATGCAAAGAAATATTTGAAAAGGTCTTCTAATAAATAATTGAGTCTTATATTTAGAGATAAATGTAGTATAAGTTAAAATAAAAAGGATTCGTCAAAGATTATAGAGACCATAGCCAATAAAATAAATGGAACCAAGCAAAAGATAAGAGATGGAACCGATCTATAAAATTAAGATATACCTTCCTACACTTCACAAAAAAGTACACCATTCGGTCACTATTATAAGCAAAAATCAACATTTTAGATTCATTCATTAAATGATGTATGTGGTCTATAATAAAGACCATATACATAATTAATTGAATGAATCTAACATATAGATTTTTGTTTATAATAGTAACCGGAGGGTGTATATAAATTAGTGTGAATCGTTTGATAAAAAATAATCAAACAAAAATCCAAAGATAATGTAAAATAAATCAACAATAGATAAATAAAATGGCCAAAAGAAAAATGGACAAACCCTTAATGCAAAAAAATAAAATAAAATACTAACATGCAAAACCCCGCCGTAATTTGTGTTTTTTGAACCTTAATAGGCTAATAGCAAAGAAAGCAATGGAACTCGCAGCAGATACAGTGACCTCCAAAGCATGCGACCTATAAAAAGGGGAAGAAGTAAATTTTCAAAAATATCAACAATAAAAAGACAAATTAGGGAGAAAAACAAGTATATAAAGATCATTAATCCAACACAATCTACAAAAAAAAAACTATAAATTAGTGTGGATCGCCTAGTAAATAATGATCAAAAGATAATCAGACACAAATCTAAGGATAATGAAGCAAGAAATCGACGATAGATTAATAAAATGCCAAACAGATAAATCCACAATTCCAAATGGAAAAAACTAGCACATATATATCCAACACACTATTATAATTTGTGTTCTTTCTAACCTTAATAGGGAACCAAAGAAGGTGCGATCACTCGCAACAAATAATCAATTGAGCTCCATATCATGTAAACCTATAAAGAGGAAAAAAAATTATGAGATTGATCAATTCAAGTATGATCGCAATGCGAAAAGATAAATTAGAGAAATATAGGTATATAAGATAATTAATCCAACGCAATCCACCAAGTTATTTGTGGAGGATCATAGAAGTGAACACAGTTGTGTCTCGAGCTGCGCAAATCTTCACACTAGACTTAGGGTAAGAGAAAGGGAGTGCTTGTTATATAAGAGTGAAAAGTCAGAACTTTTTGACCACTTACTTTGACCGATGACGTAATATTTTATTAAAATCAAGAAAAATAATCCAGTAAAGCAAAATTACCAAAAAAGACAAAGTTTTAGCATAGAAATACCCCCGAATATATTTGTAACGGAAGAACCATTTATTTATTTTTCTCAATTACTTTATCTGATTTTATTTATAAAATACATTTTTCTCCTCATTCTATAATGCATGAAACATATGCATTTTAAGTGTATAAATTATTGAAATTTCTTAATCAAGTATTTGTGCATGGTTAGTGAGTTTCACCTAAGGATAGATCATTCTGCATACCCCAAGTTTAATTCTCATGTGGAACAATATTTGGTCAAACTTTACTTACCTCTTGCTAGAACTCCAAATTACCAAGGGCCTCTTCTTCAGAAAATTAGAGAGTTAACACCAAAAAATATAATTAAAATTCATTTCATGCACTTTGTAAAATTGATTTTGGTGAAAAGGTGACTAAATGTACAATGATTTATGTTTAGATTCATTTACATAAAATTGGTAAAAAAAAAATTGTGTTTAGATAAATTTTCACAAAAAACATTCAAGTAAAATCGTACAATTGAATGGCCATTTAGTTTCTCTCTCATTCTTAAATTTCAAAAATTAAATTTATCTATCCATGTCTTTAAATTTTGTTTAATCTAAATGACCAATTTGTGAGGTCCAATCATTGACACGTGGACATAATGCATGTGAATACAAGTTGCATTTATATGTGAAGCAAAGTAGAAAGTTGCATGTTTGACAAATTTTTAATTAGATGCATGTGATGCAAAGTGGAGAGTTGCATGCTTGATGTGTTGCATGGATGACAAGTGTCTTGTTGTATGTAAGGCAACTTGATATGTCACTCCTACAAATAGGACCTTGGAAAAGCATACATAACACATAACAACAAGAAGAAGTAAGAAACATGTGCATGAGAACCTTCATTTAGAGAATCTCTTGCACAAGAGAACCTTGCTATAGAAAGAAAGACTATGGCTAGAGGAGGAGAATTGTGAGGTCCAGCCATTTCCACGTGGCCATAATGCATGAGGAGACAAGCAGGAACATATGTAGAGGGGGACGATCATGGGCTCCAACCCAACCCCCCCTCTTCCATCCAATGAGCATATTATTAATA
>Ga0315914_1002714_pt1 | contig 27057 bp, 14 predicted proteins | sample MpolenodulesMG_FD_203920 | JGI IMG/M metagenome (GOLD analysis project Ga0315914, IMG submission 203920) | Medicago polymorpha root nodule microbial communities from Los Angeles, California, United States - elongated nodules | ecosystem: Host-associated > Plants > Roots > Nodule | place: USA...
CAATCAATTACAATCTTTCTTCAATCTTTCTTTGAGCAGTTCAGTTCGGCTCTGCCGCGTTCTGTTCTTCTTTTTTCTTTTTATATGCTTTAATTTATTTATGTTTTAGTTTTCTAAATACTTGTTTTTATGGAAGGCTAAGCCTCCTCTTTATTTCTACATAAGTTTTCTGTTTTGTACTTTAACTAGTTTTAACAAACGAACAGCAGTCTGTCTGCTTTCCTACTTCTCATTTAGTCTCTTTATATATTATTTTTATCTGCTTCCGAACCCCTCTTGGTATCAGAGCCTGATGGGGAAGTAGGAATATGTTATTAATTTATGAATTTCTATTTATTTATGTAAATTATTCTCTACGGATGATCTAATTTATGATGTTTAATCAAAACTACTATTCATTATCCTTATGGATAAGGTTTAAGATTTGGATATCTGAAACAACTGTAGCGATAAGTCCCCTTGTTGGGCTATAAGTCTAAACTTTATTGTTTTGGATAGTCAAATCTAAACTAGCTTTAACTATTACTAATATATATATATTACTAAACTTTAACTATTACTAATATATATATATATATATATATATATATATATATATAAGCACTCATTTGATTTTATTTTTCTCTCTAAATGTAAACCCATTTTTAAATTACTAAATGCATTTAATTTTTTTTTTCTTAAACATATCCCTAATAAATACTATTACTTATCTTGAAATATAAAAAGTCAAATTTAAAACACATACAGACAAATGACAATTTGGTAACATAAAATAGACACATTAATTACACTAACAGTTTTTCTTAATAAATGTGAAAAATATAAAAGGTGTTTACATATAGGGACGGAGGGAGTAGTAACGAGTGCCTCCGAAACGCGAGTTAAGATCCTCTCCATATATAAAAATATACAGACATAAAAAGGTTGTGGTTTCTACCATTGAGTGGATCCCACCATCATTAATTATCTTTTTACTTTTTATGTGTCTATATCTATCAAAATAGATCAAATGGAGAAATACATAAATGAAGAAGATCGTAACTCCCGAGACACTCTTTAAGATTTTTAAATAATAACTTTTTATGGATATTCGTGTAATCAATGTATTGAAAATTAAAATATTTAATTTTTTAAAAAAATAATTTCTTATTTTAGAATCCTTAAAGAGTGTCTTGAAGACACTTGTTAAGAAACCCCTTTTTTTAGGTTTGAATACACATTATGTTAAAAGAAAATGTTAAGTAATGCATCCTGGGCCCTAGTTAAAGAAACAAATATAATAAAAAAAATTTGAAACTTGTGTAGTCAAACTATTGAAAGTGTAAAAAACACTATTTTCAATGCAATTTTTTTTCTTAAGTAATGCCTCGAGACACTAATACCAATGTTTTTTTAAGAAGCCAAAAAAATATCTTAAACTGATAATGCCTTGTAACCAATACAAAGTGTGCGTGAAACGAGACTAAAGAGTCATGACACAACCATAATGTAACCAAAAACAATAAACCATAAGCTCAAGAGTAACTAACAAAACACATACAAGCAACATGACTATGTAATCAGAGATGTAGATTAAAAGACAAAACACGATTTTTAGGTCTAAACTATGAGAAGGTAAAAGTTTTACTTTGTAGAGAAGATGGTGAATCGCAACATGTTTATTCTAAAAAATTTGAGAGTTTTTTTCCTTCCAGATGAACCTCGTAGTAGCTAGCCATATGAGATGTAAAGTAAACTGAAGTTTCTTTGAGAACCCTTAAAAAATCTAAATTGGATAACTTGCTCAGAGATACGTAAAGGATAGACTTATTGGAATCTTAACCATTGGTGAATAAAATGACATAGTCCATCGAAAACGTGATCTCTCAAAAAAAGATGATCGACACTTTCCTCCAATCCGCACCTGCTAAAACAAACTATATCATTTGTCGATATCACCCATCGCTGCAATAAGTTATCTCTAGTGGAATCTTGTTTTGTAATAATCTCCAATCGAACGAAGTCACCTTTAAAGAAACCTCCTTATTCCATATAATGTTAGTTACTTCATAGCGAATAACATCATCATCATTTGTTAAGAATTGATAAAAATCCATAAATTGGGCACCTCTTTTTAGGATTTAACTGTCAATCTCAAGTTTCATACATTTCATCCTGCAAAAAAAAAACATTATATAGTAATTCTTAGCACCTGCCCATCTCATCCTCCTCTCAAGCTAACAACCTATGACGCCAAGCCCAAGCATCTCATCCGACACCTAAACGTAAACCCCTCATATGAGCAACAAATATAAATCAGTTTACTGCTAAATCAAAAAGACGGCAAAACTGATGACTCAACGGTCTTCCCTCCAGCCACAGCTTAAACAAAAAAAAAGTCTTATTTCGTCACCAACCACCCTAACCAAATTGTCGTCAAACCAATTATTGTCCCCTAACCAAACACATATCCTAATAGAGTCCATGTGCACATTCTCCTTCACTTGCTCTCTTTCCTAACCATATTTATCCACTAACACTCGATACCACATAATACTATGCTCCACCTGCTTCCTCCAACATCACTTACGTAACAGAGCTATATTAAACTTCTGAATTATCCTTGCCCCTAAACCACCAGTCTGCTTTTCCAAACAAACATTATCTTATTTAATCCATTTTGTTTTGCTAATTTCCTCACCTTCCACCCTGAAAAAACAATTAAAAAGAGATTCAATATAGGAAATAATACACACGGGAGCCTTGGAGAAGGGGAAAAAAACTAAACCGGAAAAGAAGACATGACAGATTTCAGTACATAAATGTACTTTTGGTTTTACCATTTAAAAAAATGAAGATTGGATTCCCTAATTTAAAAAGCGGTTTTTGGGTCCCATATTTATGTTTTTTCCAAAAATTTTGTCATTCATCTTATTTTTTAGTCTTTTTTTCTATGGTGTAATATAATATCCATCCATCTCAAATTATAAACAAAAAGGAGTCAAACAAACTTTATGTACGTGGTTCAAGTTTTGACCAATTTAGGCTTATAATTTAGGATTGAGATATTTATGACGTGAAATAGATTAGTAATCATATTTTTACTGACAAGGGAGTCTAATTAAAGGATTGTAAAAGGGAGTGCTCATGTTACCCATTGTAAGGCTTCCATAAAAGCCAGCTCTCAATGAGTTAGGGGGACCAAAAACCTGACTTTTAAAATATGGCGACCAAAACTTTATGTTTTTTAAAACAAGGAGACTAAAAATGCATTTAAGCTAAATAACTAAATAAATGACTTTAAATTAAATAATTATCCAACAAATAAAATAGAGGTTCATGTTAGAACCCTAACCTAAAAAGATTTAGTTACTCATGGTAACTAAAGACAAATTACAAAAGAAATAAAACATACCCTAGAGAAACTTGGAGTGAGGAGAGAGAAAATCCTCCCTGAAATCTCCTAGTACTTGCCTTCCTCTTGAACCGCTTCATTCTGAATGAGAAATTGTGAATGAGGAATGCGGTATTTATATGGAAAGTTTTCATCTGAATTTGGGCCCAAAATTTGGGCTTTTTCCCACTAAAAAGTCGCAAAAACCCGTTTTGGTCCACACTAAGCAATGCTCGGGGTGCACAGGCTATGCTCTAGGCGCCCAGGTCTTTCTCTAGGCACATGGACATGCTCGCGGCGCATGGACATGCTCGCGGCGCCTGTGAGTGTGTTTCGATGCATAAATATCAGTTTTTCCGTCCTTTTGGACGCTTGCTTCCATATAAGATGTCTTGGGACCTGGGAACATAATTTCTCTCTCTGTAAAGTCTTTTGAGGCCTCTTGAACCTTCATTCTTGATCTTCACAAAATCTTCACTAATCTTCAGATGTCTTGATTTGCCCATTTGCATGATTTCTTCATGAATTACATCAAAAAGTCCTAAATTTGCTATGTTTCGGGAAGAATAGAATTACAGACTCAAATATAGAAAACATTACAAATGTCCTAAAATCATAAACAATTGTTCTAATATTCCTCTATTCTACTGGTAAAACCTATAGAAAATGACTTAAAAACATGCTAAGAATAACGTAAGATGACCTGTCATCAATGACCAAGACAACTTTAGAGTTCTTAATGATCATTTTGTACTTAGTACCTTATTTTGATGTAATGACTTATTAAGTTAATGAATTAATTAAGTTATGAATTAATTTGTGGATTATACTTCTAAGTATTATACTTCTATTGTGGATTATACATGTAACTCAGAACCCAACTTATATGAAATAAACATTGCTCAAATCAAAATAAACATTGCATTGATTTTCAAGATGATATTACATTACAATTGAGGAAACATTTCACTCAACTAGATTTTCAACTATTACACAAAACACATTCAATACATATCATATTCATACTCACAACAATCCAAAACTCATTTCCATAACCCCTCTCAGATGTCCACACAAATGATAGCTCAGAAACAACAAGGAATCTTGGATACACCTCTTATGCAGAAAACTGACCTTTCAGCTGACCAGAAAACCATGTAAAGGAAGCTTGGATCTGCAGAGACTTTGGGAGCCTCAACTGATATTACTCAGAAGTATAATGAAGAAATGGCAGGCCTTGCTGTCAAGGCTAGCCAGCAACCATGAAATGCTTATCATGGAACTACATAGGGCTTTGGGAACCCTTCTGCAGTTAGAGCCCTTAAGAAGCTCATGGAAACTCAGTGTCATGATGTTGTATTTCTTATGGAAACTAGGCTAAAGGAGTCTGACACTAAAGCTAAGTCCATTTTGACTTGTGGTCCCCTCTCTAATTTGCATATGATTGATTGTTCCATGTCTAATGGTCATAGGTCTATTGGTCTAGCCATCGTGTGGAATGATGTTGTAAAAATTGATTTTTTACAATCCAACAAAATGCTTATTGGCATGTGTATTACTACTAGTAATCTGAATATCTCTTGGTATGCTACTAGAATTTATGGTTATCCTTATTTTTCTAAAAAACACCTCACTTGTGAAGCTATTAGGGATTTGTCTCTGAACAGGTCTACTTCTAAATGGCTAATCTTTGGGGACTTTAATCTTATGCTTAACAATTCTGAAAAATTAGGGGAAATAATATAGATTATCACCTCACTAAATATTTTAATGACACTCTCAATGCTTATGACCTTGGCTATTGTGGTAATGAATTTACTTGGGCCAATAATCAAATTGATAGTATTCATATTAAAGAGAGAATTGATAAATTTTGTGTCAACTCTAATTGGATTAACTCTTTTCCCAGATATACCAACAAACATCTCCTCATATATACATCTGATCATAATCTCATCCTTTTAGAATTTTTTGAAGTTGGTGAATGCAGTAACTATCAGAGACAAAGCAAAATCCTAAGGTTTGAATTGCTTTGGGCTAAGGATAAGGAAAATGTTTAGATTATTAAACAAGCCTGGGATGGCTACAATGGGGACTGTCCTGTGAAGTTGAAGCATACTTTGTACCAGATTTCTAGATGGGGTAAATCCAAATATGGACAAATTCCTACCATAATCAAAGACCAACAAGCCTAACTAGAAGCCTTGAAAAATAAAGTTCCCAACCAGGAATGTATTCAAAATATAAAGGCTACTGAAAAAGTCCTAGATGATTTACATAAACAAGAAGAAGTTTGTTGGGCACAAAGAGCTAAAGTTCACTGGTTAAAGCATGGAGACCTCAATTCTAAATTCTTTCACAATAAGGCCAATCAAAAGCAGAGAAAGAATAAGATTTATAGCATTCATGACCCTATGGGCAATACTTGGAAGGATAGTAATCACATTAACTCTATTTTTTAAAACCGTTTTCAAAATATCTTTACTAGTGTTGTTCATGATATTAATCCAGCTATTTTGGATGTGGTCAATAATAAAATTACCCCTTATGATTTTAATATCCTTAACAATGATTACATTGCTAAGGAGGTTTATGAAGCCATCAAGGATATCAAGAGCAATGGAGCTCCTGGTTCTGATGACTTATCTGCCCTCTTTTATCATCAGTACTGGATTATTATTGGCCCTAACATCTTGGAGTATGCACTTAATATTCTTAAAAATGAGGGCATTACTGCTAACATTAGTCATACTTTGATTTGCCTCATCCCCAAGATTAATTCCCACACCCTCCCTTATGAGTTTAGACCCATTAGTTTGTGCAATGTTATCATGAAAATAATTACCAAAACTTTAGCTAACAGAGTTAAGTTGGTTTTACCTAACATTATCAATGAGTACCAAAGTGCATTTCTTCCTAGAATATTAATTACTGATAATTCTTTAATAGCTTTTGAAAGTTTTCAATACACTAATAAAACCAGGAAGAAAAACAATGGTTTTGTTGGTATTAAGTTTGACATTGCCAAGGCTTATGATAACTTAGAATGGGATTTTATAGAAGAAAAAAAACATTAATTGCCATGGGCTTTCCCACCAAAGTTGTTAATACTATCATAAATTGCATTAGCACTGTTACTTTTTCTATTCTTATAAATGGTCAGCCTACTAAATCTTTCCAACCTCATAGAGGACTCAGGCAAGGGTATCCTCTTTCCCCTACCTTTACATTATATGTGTTGAGGTCCTATTTGGTTTGATTGGTAAGGCTCAACAGGATAATAAAATTCATGGTATATCTATTGCCATTAATGCTCCGCTTATATCTCATCTCATATATGTTGATGACAATATTCTTTTTTGTAGGGCTAGACCAGAAGAGGCTAAAACTATCATGGAAGTGCTTAGGCAATATCAAGAGGCTTCTGGTCAAAAAGTAAATCTGGACAAATCTGAGACGATTTTCAGTCCTAATATCTCAGTTGAAGCTAAAAAGATGTTCCAAGAAAATCTACCAGTTAGAATCAATGACAAGATTACTAAGTACCTAGGGATGCCCACCCATTTTGGAAGATCTAAGGAGCGGGACTTTAATTTTATTATGGTTTGGATCTGGATAAAGTTAAAAGGATGGAAGGAGAAGAGTCTCTCCTTTGAAGGCATGGGAGTGGTCATCAGGTTTGTAGACCAAGCCATACCAACTTATTACATGAGATGTTTTTTGCTTCCTAAAGTCTTATGTAACAAAATAGAGAAGGTCATATGCTCTTTCTGGTGGGGTACAACTGGTACCAAAAAGAAAAGTCATTGGAATAAGAGAGAAAACTCTTTCAAATCTAAACATGAAGGTGGTTTAGGTTTTAAGATCCTAAGAGATTTCAATACTGCAATGCTAGCTAAACAGGTTTGGGGTTTCCACACCAATCCTGGAACTCTTATCTCTAGGTGTTTTAAAGATAAATACTTCCCTCACTTAGATGTGCTGCAAGCTCCCATAGGAAACAATCCTAGCTATGCTTGGAGGAGTTTCAACTTTTTATTGGGGATATTACTAGAGGTAGCTGATGGAGGGTTGGCAATGGAGATAAGATTAGAATTTGGGGGGGACAATTGGATTCCAAATCACAATTCTTTTAAAGTCATGTCCCCTGTTAAGGAGAATTCTAATGTCAACATGGTCAAGGACCTTATTACTACCAAGGGCCCCAGCTGAGACCAAGACCTTCTCAATGCCTTATTCCTGCCTATAGGTAAGGATCATATTGAAAGGCTTCCCTTAAAGTCAATGGTATCTATTTAGTGAAGAGTGAGTATAAAGCTATTCAGGGATGGAAATCTCAATCCAACCTTTCTCCTTCCAGCAGTACAACTGAGATAAAGATTTGGAAAAAAATATGGGCTCTGCATACTATTCCTTGACATAAGATGATCCTTTGGAGAATTCTTACTAACTCTCTACCTGTCACTATTGAACTTAGTAAGTGGAGTGTTCCATGCTCCCCCTTATGCCCCAGATGTCAATCTAAACTAGAGACCATTACTCACGTTTTCCTAACTTGTCCCAACAATGTTAGAACTTGGTTTGGATCTAGCTTAAATATAAATTTTGCGGGACATCAGACTACTAACTTCCAAGATTGGCTTTATGCCACTATTATCCACAAGGATGATGCGACTATTATACAAATAATAGATTTACCTATTCCATTTGGTTTGGCAGAAACCTTAAAGTTTATGAAGATAGAATGTTACCAGAAGAAGACATAATCCAACGAGCTGCTCAAAATGTTTCAGACAACAAAAACGCAAATCTTCCATCTATGTCCAACGAGCCAACCCGAATGAATACTCCCTGGAAATCAACATGCATTAGGTCACGAAGCGCAAAACAACACAAAGTGGTTCAAACTAGATCCATAAATTCTTAAAGCTAATAATGATGCTAACCTGCAAATCCATAAGCTAGGGCCATGGAGCCATTATTCGAGATGAGCACGGGCTTGTAATAGTAGATGCTACCTGGAAAACTCCAGATCATGAGGATTCTCTTACAATAGAGAGATTGTGGAATACAATGTGTCTTTCTAGGGATTGTGGCTTCAGGAGATTGATTTTTAAAGGCGACAGCAAAATTGTTATTTGCAAGGTGAAGACGGAGAAGATACAAGATAGATCTTATCTAGGATGTATGGTTAGGGAAATCCAATCTCTTCAGCATCATTTTGACCTTTGTCTGTTTAGATTCACGCATAGGAAGGGTAATAAGCTAGCCCATAGTTTGGCCTAATTAGCCAATCTAAACCTAATATGGTTTGGATTGAGGAGGTGCCTACTAGCATTAATTCGGTGTATGTATATTCATGAATTATTGAATTAATAAATTTGTTTCCTTGCTAAACAAAAAAAAATGATTCTACTTCAAATACATTTGAGACCATCTTCGACTGCCATGGCACAACAACATAGTCCCTAAAACCAATCAAATTCAAAAGCATGTCAAAACAAAAATTGAGGAAATCTTCAACCATTTAAGTGTGTTAGCCAACTCATTCTTCAACTGTCTATTTTTCATCTTTTGTTTCTCAATTTTCAAATTCCTTTCATCAATAACCTCTTTGTCAACCAACCTAAAGAAACTACATCCTTTATATAAGGAAGTTTTGTAGTTACTGCATCTCCATAAATTTTTGCCATAGTTCGAATTTGTAACATCAGTAACAGTGTGATTCGCTAGAATTATTTCAATTAATTATTATGTGTGTTCATATGTGTTTGTATGTGATTATTTGTCTCTGTGTGTATTTTATTCGAGATTAGTGGATTTTGGCTTAAGAAGGGTATTTTAGTCATTCTAGCATCAGGATATTTTGATCATTTTGTGAGTAAGGGTAAAATAGTCTTTTGATTACGAGAATTATTTTTAGTGTTTTAAGTGGGAATAATTATTTTTACTAAGTTACTAGTGAGTTGTAGTAATTAATTAGAGACGATGAGTATTTATTATTTTTTACGGTTAAGCGTGTAGTAACTCGGTGAAATAGTTAGTAAGAATATTTAGTCCATTAAGACAACTAAAGTTTGAGCCCATTAGTGTGGTGACTATATAAGCACTAGTCTTAAGAGAAATTAGGTCATAACTTTTATTTCACTCATTTTCACAAACATTCTAAGATAGAGGTAGAGAGAAAGTGGATCTTGAAGAGCAAAGAAGAACTAGAGAGAGAGCAAGCTTGGGGTTGGTGATTAGGAGCTAAATTGAAGCTAGAGATTTGATTATTGAAGAGTTGAGGTAAGGGGGGCGGTCTCTTTTCACCATTAAGCTATAATCACTTTTTCTACTTGTGGGTTTAAGTGCTTTTGTTATAATTGTGACTTTTTATAGTTTTGAATGATAGAATTCATGCTCATTTTTCATGTAGAATTATGGGTATGATAAACTTCATGGATTTGTTGTGTTAATATCTTAAACTTCATAGTTGTTGTTGTTGTTGAGTGATTTTCATGATTTTTGATTATTTGAGTGAAATTCATGAATTGGTGTATGATTGTTGTTGAAACATGTTTAAATTCACTTCATTAATGTTTATTTATGTTTATGTGTTGATGGGTTTTGAATTGGTGTGGTTGTTTTGAAGTTTGAATGAGAAATGAGAAAAATGGTGGTTTTTAGTGAAAATGAACTAGATGATGATTTTGAGAAGAATTGGTGTTTTAATATGATGTTTGTTGTGGTTTTGAATACCTTTTTATGTTTGTAATCAAGTGTATAAGTGTTTTGGGTTTAAAAATTGGGGTTAAGGGGATCAAAATTGGGGTTTTGGGTTTAAAAATTGGGAGTTCCTGAGAGGGAACAACCAAAACAGGGCAACCTGTTCTGGTGCAACTCGCCAGGCGAGCTGGAGCTCGCTAGGGCAAGTTGTTCAGTGACAGACCCCTCCGTTTTAGGTGTTCCGGGCTATGGGGGTCGATCTAAGTGGTTCCAAACTGATTCTTTTGATGTAATTAAATGTATTTGAGCTATATTGAACTTGGATTTCTGAATCGTATCATAACCTTTTGAAAAACATCAAGAACATGAAAATTTCCGAAAACTTGATTTCTCAAGGAAAGAGGGTAGGACTAAGGTTGTCTAGTATTGTTATGATTTGTAAAAATGTTTTGGATGGGATTCATGGACTTTAACTTGGTTTTGCCTTAAAAACTTGAATTCTTTGAAACACAGTAAAACGATACGGGCTTTGTGAAACTTTGGGATGGGGGTGTATTGGTCTATGAGACGTTTATGTATATACCACTACACTCATATGTGTCTCGTGTATATACTTAGTTGAGGCATTCAAACTTGTTTGATTGGTTTTGTCGGATAAGCTGGAAAACTAAAGAAATGAGACGAACTTGACGTGATTTTGTGTTTTCTTGCAATTGGCCTAGGATACTCATATGCCTAAGCTATTATGAACATATGTGAGTAGTGCATATGCTTTGTTGAGGCAATTGAACATGTTTGCTTAGTTTTGGATGGATTTCTAGAATTATTTTAAAGTTGTGAACAATAGACTGACTTTGTCGAATTGTGTCTTAATAGTATGATAACTTAAGGAATGTCTTGTAATCATGTTTATATGATTAGAGTAGAATGAAATGAGGGTGAGTTGATATTTGTGGTGTTGAATTCCTTAATGTTTACTTTTTGGTTAAGGTGTTAACTTTCCTTAAAAGTGTTGACTTTTGATGTCATGCTAATGATGTTGAATTTGATGATGGTGTTTTATGTCGTTGTTTATGTCAATGGATTATAACATGATAAACATGTTGTTGGTTGTTGATGTGTTGAACTTATACATGCTAAATGTTAATTGTTGGTGGTGAATTCATACATGTTAATTTTTGTGTGATTGGTGATTTATGCATGTATATACATATAGTCGTCGAATCGTCGTGAACATATGCATGGTTGATTGAGTCATATGTTCATGCATCATATGTCGTGTCGGATGTTTATATCCATATTGCTGTTGACTGGATACTTGTATCCATATAGCCGTTGATTATAGCCGTTGACTATGATATTTTTGTTGCATCATGAGGTAGCGACCTTGGTGATGAATGGTACCACATGCACATAGGATTCGTGTCTAAGCGCATTGCATGATTTGACATGATTCCTAATTGCTTATGAGTCGTGTCTAAGAGCATTGCATGATTTGACATGAGTCTTAATTGCTTATGTGCTTGGTGATTAATGTGATTGGTAAATTGTATACTTGTGATAATGTGAACTTATATGTGGTGATCAATCATGTTGAAGTTGAATTATCATTTTTCTTAATCATTTGAAGTTTATATTGATGAACACCTTTTCAATTGATTATGCTTATTTTTGAATTGTGGACTAACCCCCCAGTGGTCGTTTGATTGACCGCCTCACTATATTTAAATATGGTGTAAACGGCGTGCAAGATTAGCTTATCTTTGCTTGGTGAGTTGCTGGAGGCTAGCTTTGGAGCTACCTCGTCTACCGCTTTTGGGTCTTAGTATAGGGCTTTGATTTAGGATGTTGGTCTTTCTTTTATTTTGGTGTTGACTATGTTATTGAGATTGTTACTCATATGTTGAGATTGGGATTTATTTTTCGATGTATTTTATCATGCTTATGACATGGCTATTTTGGAGATGTATGCTAATTATCTGCTGCAACGTTTTAGAGAAAATTTTAGTATGCATGTTTTTGAGAACTATTGAAGACGTGACATCTATTTCTTAAATATTTGTATTACTCGCGTGTTTTATCGTTTTAATAGAAGTAGGGCGTTACACGAATAACACATTCAACTTCACACTTGCAATCCTTAACCATTCTTTTTCTCATATACGAACCTACAGAATCCACATATTGCTCCAACACCTTGGTTCTTGAGTTTGATTTCGACATTGTTAATTTTGGTGAAAACGAAACAAAACCCAAAACACAAAGTGAAAATGAAGAAGATGTCAATGGAGGATGAATGATTCGAAGAAGTTCAAGATGAAGGGCATCGAAGGAAGATGAATCAATGGAGGAAAGGAAGTAGGTCGAAGTAGAAGAATAAAATGAAACCCTAATTTTCTAGGTTCTTGCCTTGTATAATCTAGCCACGTTGTTTGTCCACATGTACACAAGTTAACATTTTTTCTTGCTCAAGTTAATAGAAGAGACCGAAATGGCAAACGGAAGTATAATTAGTAGACCAAAACGAAACTTTTATTAATTAAAGGATCAAAATAAAACCTAAAAATTATTTAGGGAACCAAATATATAATTTAACTTATTTTTTAAAAAGATAAAATGCATCACACCTATGAATTTCTCAATTTCTCTATTCCAATGCTGTGGCAATTAATAAAAGAAAATAGTTAGATGAGGAAAATGTCCTTTTGCATTTAAGTAAGGCTTGAACTTAATTCATGAAATAGACAAGGGAGAGAGAATTGCCCATCACACTACAACCCTTTCAAACTGACACCATATCTGATTTGTTTTTGAATTCTCTCGTCTTTTTGCTGTGTTTCTTTCCTCTGAGCGTTAGGGAATCTGTCCCAAGAAGCAAAATTTCAAAGAAAAACAATTAATAATGGTAGAATCCAATTTGATTTTTAACACAATCCAAGAAGAAGAAAAAAAGCCAAACAAAGTGCATGTGCATGTTGCTACCTTGGCGCCGTTAAAAGAACTCACAAATCGCTTTCAACAGGCAAATGGCACATATCTTGATTTACGTTAAGCAAAGGTAAAAAAAAAAAAAAACATAAACTACACATGTGATGTGTAGATTTTTTACCACATAAAGACTAGCATGGTTTTAATATCTTTGTCTGAAATTCTGATTTTTCCTTTTTGTTGTAACCAACAACCAACCATGCATTCTTATTTAATTTTAGAACTCAGGGAATAAGTCCCTGAAAAATAAAAAAATAATTATTTTTTATAAAAAAATAATAATCTTACTTTTTCTGTTGAGTATTTAATATTGCCTTTCTTTTATGCTATGAGTAGAAATAGAAATTGCCAAGTGAGGAATGCATTAAATGGGTTGGGTCACAAGCCAAACACTAAATTAGGTCACTCAAGCCCATGCCTATCAGTACTTATGTTTAGCCATGGTAACCTATTTTGTGACAAATACTTTAATTTTTTTTGAAAGGTTGTGACAAATACTGAAAATGTTACATATATTGATGATAAAAATTGTGTAATTTGATTTGTCTTTAATTTTTTGTTTATTTTTATTTAATAAAAAGATCATGTGTTTCTAGTCTCAAATTGATTTTTTTTCACTCATTGTAATTAGGATCGTTTAGCTCCATTAGACGTCTCAAGGTATCATAGTGCTTATAGACCTTTGAGACATTTGAGTTATATGACTGACATTTGAGTTGGTTCATAGCGGCACACTATTTATCTTTTTTTAGAGGAATGATATATCTTTTAAATCATCGACTCTTGGAGTCGAATTCAGATTATTTTTCTAAAGAAGAGTCATGTTATCTACTATTTTAACATCATATATGTAGTCCTTGTTAATTCTTCTAATGATACTTAAACACAAAATTCTATATTTTTAGATAAGTTTTAAAAAAATAATTTAGAAAATATTTTTTTATAAAAAATATATAATTTGCATAAAATAATAGTAAAAGAGTTTCACATATGCATCAAATACTTATATGTAGATATCTGTGAATTTTTTTTAGAATTTTATATAACAAAGTGACATAAATAATATAGTAAAATGTAAAACATTTTTACACTCATAATTTATACCAAAAGAATCTTTTTTTTAAAAATGTATTGTATTATTTGACCTACTTAGTTTACTAATTTTCCATTATATAAAAGAAACTCCACTAACCGGCAAGCCTGATATGGACAAACACTACCAATTAATTTGACATCATGATGTGTTTTATTTAATTTGTATAAACTAATATAGCCTTTAAAGAAAAACTAACAGAATAAAAAAATAGATTAGTTGGCAAATCATCGATCAGAAATGTTTTGAAAAAAATCATTGAAGAAGATGATGGTGATGTAAATCAACCAGCAATACAAAAACATTTTCTTATTTTTTTATTTCCCATAATTACTAGTGGTATTAAGTCATAATTCATTAATTAATTAAAAACACTAATGCCGAGAATCGCGGTTATGCAAGATTTCTATGTTAAATCAAAAATCTATTTTTATCGTTTTCCATACAAATCGTATCTCCGAAGATTCATGATTAATTAACTCCAGTATATAAATCTCACAATAAATGTTGCTTTGTAGATAATCAAAATACAGCTAAGTATAAAAAGACAAGTTACAAAGTTTCAACATTTAAAAATATTTGAACAAGATTTTTAAATTCACGGGTTCCATGTTGATTGGAACGTACATAATTGAATGATCAATTATAATAATTTATAACAAAAGACGTAAGAAAAGTAAATATAAAAAAGGGTTTTGTTAGAAGCTATCTAAGAAGGTGTTTTTTAGCAATCCACACCTCAAGGTGTGATTTCCACTTTTTAGTTATAACTTTGCTAAAAGACACCTTCATAAAAATTAGTTGATATCTTCTAATAAATATTCATAGAATAATTTACTAAAAAACATTTTCATAAAATGTATCTTCTACCAAAACTCTGTAAAAAAAAATAAAATATTATGATATTTTAATGAAACAAGTCTTGTTGAAGTGATTATCAACGTGTCATAACCCATGTGCAACGTTGCTTTAACTTTCTAGTTGTGTACTTTGGTATATGGTCATGAATAGTAACAGAACATGTTCACAGTTGCATTGAGACCGTCCATGATAAAAGATGAGACCCACATCACAGAGGTAGCAGTGAACCTACCTATGAATCTTAATTGTTTCAGAGATTGGTTAAATTTGTGGAAGGTCAGTAACTTCTTTTTAATGTTTAAAATACAAGTAAAAATAATTACAATGTTTGGTTCAACTTTTATAAGAATTGATTTTGAATGAATTAATTATGTAAAATTGATTATGGATAAAAGTTAGTTGAATGAAAAATAATTTTATATTTAAATATATTTATATAAAAGTGGGCTTAACAATAAACTTAAGATTAAAATCAATTGTAAAAATCAAAAGCTGCAATGTAGTTTCATGTAGAATAAATTATAAAATAAAAAACAATTATATTTTAAATTATCAAAACATGATAAAATCAATTCCGGGACCTCTAGATTAACTTTCAACCCTCTAAAATTAAAATAAAACACATGCTATGCTTGATTGTTTAAAAATAGTAAGTATCTTTTTAGTTTTACGGTAATAAAAATTTATTTAAAATAAATTAATTGATAAAAAAATTATTTAAATTATTTGTATACGAAATGATTTATATTTAAATATTTTTATATAAATTTAATCCAAACAATAAATTTTAATGAATAATTCACGTATGGATCTAAAAAAATATTGGATCTACCACTTTTCAATATTTCTATATTTATTTATTTAACCAATGAATTAAACACACTTTAACATTTTGTTTAATACTCTATATGGCGTAAATATTGGAAATATTTCTGTTGTTTTTGTTTCCGTATGTATGATAGTCAAAACTTAAGAATTATCTCGATTTACTCGACAAGATTTTGTGTAATTTTGATTCCTTGGTTTCCAACACCCCTGTGCTGCTGTGGAATTGTACTTCAAACATAGTAAGAGTGAGAAGCTGCATGAAGAAAGGGAGACACGTGAAACTATTCTTTGATTTAAAAATAATTTAAATAAGCATTTCATCTATCTCCCCTCAAAGAAATAAAAGTATTTCATCTATTCTGAAATAATAAGCACAGTATTGTTTGAGATTTTTTAACTAAATCAAAAAAGTAAATGAATTAATAACTATGACAATTTTGAAATATTGTCTTTATTTGTTTATCAACCGACGTTATTTATTAGAATAATGTTTGGTTGTTGTCATTGTTTGTTTGTTAACAATTCCTATAAGAGAAAAATCATTTTTATTGTCTTTGATTGTTGTATTGGCTTCATTTTGTTAAAACAAGTTTTTCTGGCAAGATGTTGTATTAGATGTCCTAGATATGTAGTACGACATCATTCGTTTTTGTTTTTTTTTGAAAGAATGTAGTACGACATCATTCATATGAAGTTGTATTGTATTTCGGTGTACTTGGAGTAATGTATTTTCATGTATGATCTAAGAAGATTTGATTGAAAATTTGATTTGTGTTACTTATGCTCCAAGAAGGGTGTGGTTTTAGAAGCTTGCTTATGTCGGTTTAATGCTGCCATATATTTGAAGTGTATTTCAAAAATATATTTGGGAAAAATATATTTTGCTTCTAGAGGATTGTAGCTGAAATTGTTTAGCATGTGTGAAGAAAAGTTCATTCAGAACCATGGCTATATAAGGAGACTTAGACCTGCTCTCCATTCACCAAATCAAGATTACAAGAATTGAGTCATTAGAGTTTCGTTGTTAAGCTTTGTGCTTTACTTTATATATCTCTCTTTTGTCGCCATTAAATGTAAAAAGGCTAGGAGTTGGTTTGTTTAGTTGAGTTCAGTGGCAGAGCTAGGAATATTGTAAGGCTCGAGCAAAAAAAAATTGCAACACATTTATAGGGGTGTACATAAGAAATTGCAAGCAAATAATAAAAAATGTAAAGAAATTGCCCAATTTATAGGGGTTTATATAAGAAATTCATAGGGATTTACACCAGAAATTGCAAACAATTTGGCCCGAAGCCCGGGCGAGTGCCCGGGGTCGCTAGGCCATAGTACCGCCACTGGTTGAGTTGTTATTTGTATACCACTCGTGCTTTTAGCAAGAGTTGGTTTGTGTTTGGATTTGTTCTCCTAATATTATTGTAATTGTGATTGAGTCAATCACTAGGGATGGTGTTGAGAGAAAGTGAGAGGTATCTCATATTTAAGGGGAGCCCTAGATATAAATTCACGAGTAGTATTAGGTGAAAAGACAGTGAACAAGGGTTGTTCACATAAGACTAGGAACTTATACTATTGAGAGTGGATTTCCTTTTTTGTCATGGATTCCTCCAGATGCAGGTGACGTTGCACCGAACTGGGTTAAATAATCTCTTGTGTTCTTCTTTATCACACTTTATATTATTTATGTCTATTGATTGTTGTGCTGCATTGTCGTACTTGTTGTCCAGGGCATCACATTTGTTAAACTTGTTGTCTAGAACATCAGGTAGAACATATGTCCAACGAGTACTAGAATTACAATTTTGATTGCTTCAAAGATTGTTAAATTTATGGAAGGGTCATTAACTTCTTTTACAATAATAAAAAGCCTAGAAATTATTATGTGACTGACATTTCATTATTGTTGGTCCATATGACGATAACAATGTGAATCTAGAGGAGGCTGAATAGATTTTCTCTTCAAATTTTGATGCGGAAACGTGGTTTGATAAAATTGTTTGCATATACAATTGACTATTGGAAATGATACAATTACTTCTAAGGATAACTAATTAATAATGATAATATGGTACTTCAATTTTAAACAAGTGACTGAAAATTCAATTAATATTACTCAATCAAACTCAAATACACAAGTTAATTACAATCTCAAAGCCAATCTCAAATTAAACATAAACTTCAAATTATAAGCTAGCAAAAGGAACAAAAAGATTTAATCGATGATGAATTGACTCACTAGATAATGTCAACTATGAGAATTCTCAATTAGGTTTACAAAAGATTCTTAGAAAATCAAGTTCTAAATTATTCAATCACTTAACAAATGTATTTATTAAGCTAATCAACACACATCTTATATCAAATTATAAACTACAATCTTTCATCATCATGTTGTTGAAATTACATAATCAATTACAAAGATTCATTCCATTTACGAATTCAATCGATCCTAGATTTTCTATGCTAAGTAACCACTCCAAAACCTCCAATGTTAAAATCTCCTTAAAATTGCATCTTCCAAAGCCTTCGAATTTCAAGCAATCATGCACTCCTTAGATCTTTGAAGGTGAGAAAAACACATAAGAAGGGGGACGTTGAATTGTGTAAGGTTTTTTGTGGTTTTCTTTTTCTTTGGTTTAACAGCTTGATCAGAAATTGAGGTACACCGATTCTGATGCAGAGTCTGAGTGCAGCGGATAAGGTACAGAACACAAAGATATATATAGGGGGAGAGAGAGAGAGAGAGCAGACACACAAAATTTTTATATTGGTTTTGTAATACCCAAGGATGACGAGGGAGGGGAGTGCTCGCCAGTGCACGAGACATGACAATGTGCGGCTCCCGACAACTTCTAGAGGAACCGAATCACATCAGAATGAGAGGGGTCCTATGGCCATGCAGGTATGGGATTGCATGGTTAAAGGAAGAATTATAAGAATTGTTTGGTACTACCTATATCAACAAGATGCATCTTCTTTTTAGTAGTTTATTCCATAAGAACTCCACAGTTAAGTGTGCTTAACTTGGAGGAATTTTGGGATGAGTGACCTTCTGGGAAGTTTCCCAGAAAGCGTGCGATTGAGGACAAAACACGCTGAAATAACTCGTGTTGATTTGTGGGGTCAGCCGGCAATCCTAAAAGCAGTCTGAGATGTTACAGGTTCCTCTTACAATCCAAGAGTAGTTTAGTCCCCTTGCACTTCCAAGGGATTTCACTATAATCACATAGGATTAAAAATTGCTCCATGACACACCAAGAGACTTCTCTTTGCTCAAGCACAACATCAAGATACTTCTATGCTTTATGGCACTGCCTAAACACTTTTGCTCAAGGACAACTCCAAGAGACTTCCCCTTTGCTTAAGCACAACTGCTTAAGACTTCCCCTTGCTCAATCACAACTGATTAAGACTCCTAGGTGATCAAGATTTCACCAAGAGACTTATATACTCAAGCATGCAGACGAGAGACTTTCTAAAATGTTTTCCCCAACTGCAAACAAGTTAATTTGTTCTTACACTATATTTAACAATGATAGTGTAAACTGAACAAATGAACATACTCCTTAGGATTGCTAAGATACAACTTGAAAATAAATCCTAAGTGTTTTGCGCTATTAGATTTGACAGAGTAATGGTACAGTAAAATAACAGAGTCTTGTTACTTCTTCAGGTATTCAGCTCCTTTTATAGGCAGAGATTTGAGAGATGTTGGAGAAAAGTGCCAGTGTAAATAGAGTCGTTAAGAAGCTTTGATCAAGAACGTTGGCCCTTTTCCTGATATGAATAATCCCGTTGAAAAGTCCTTTGAATTTCCTTTGCTGAAAGAAGAGTTATATGTTGCTCTCTTCATTCTTGATGTCCTTTGTCTGGTTGCACACGTAGACAAAAGAAGACAAAAGCATTGCTCTATCATATACCATGATAGAGACAACTCATAAAATAAGACAAAAGCTTATATGGATTCTGGGTCCCTCATATCCAAGTAGCCAGTCAGATTTTGCGTCTGATGTCCTTCATAGAATCTGTTGAGAACACTCTCCAGCTTCCGTGAGGCATCCTTCGTATGAGGACGTTGACTTCTAGTTGACCTTCCTCTAGGTGTTATACCATAGTCTTTTAAGTTTCTCAATCTCTTTCTGATGCTCTTCATAAGTCCTTGCTTCATGATAAGTAGATCCTGCACACTTGAACATTTGTTAGTATTCTAATTGTTCTTCAATACTTTGTTTGTATGAACCATTCTTGTTCTAACAATCTTCAATGAGAGAAAAACACCTACTTTTGCTTTATCTTTAAATGTGAATAATACCTACTTTTGCTTTTGATCTTTGATGCCTTACGAAGATCCTTGAGATAAACCAATCCTTACAATATCCTATAACACCCTAGCTATTAACCTAGATCTCAAATCCTACAAATGTTCTATGAAAAGTTTTTAATCAAAACAGTTTGTAGAAAAAGAGATAGAAAACCTTGAGAGAGTGTTAGTAAAAATGTTTCAATGATGAGAAAATGAGTAGAGACAAGTATATATCGTTGAGAGAGATAGGAACAAGTTTGGTCCAAAATGAAACTGAAATAGTAAATGAGATTCGAATCAAGATTTTAATGATACAAATCAACATTGGAAAATTCGAAATCTGGGTAACGATCAAGAATGATTTGTTACCCATGAACTCTGATTTGAATCATTGATGCCCAGATGAAGATTGATTCGAAGCACTGATAATTTAATTAGATTCATCAATTCCAGAGAAAAATTGGATCAAAATGATTCATCTAATTTTTCTTTCTGTAAAGGTTGATCTTAATCACTTTGATTCGATTCATTTTTTTTTCTTTTTACAAAAAATAATTTGATTAATTCAAAAGAGTTAATTGGTAAAAGTTTATTCAAGTAAAATGTTTGAAAAAGGGGATTTTGAGGAGCATTCTTACAAAAAAATTCCTAGCTTTTTCAGCTAAGTTTTTATGCATGATCTAAAACCACCTTTTAGATACATCACAAGGACAATTTACCCAGAGCGAAAGGGTGCTTTGCAAAAACTAAGCTTCATAAACAGACATCAACAAAATCTATTTAAAAAAGCTTAATCAAACTAGGGAGCAACTGTAACAGCCTGTTTTTCGCTAGGATTATTTTACTTAATTATTACATGTGTTCATATGTGCTTAATTGCTTATGTGTGTATTTGATTTGGGATTAGTAGGTTTTTAGCGTAGAAGAGTATTTTAGTCATTTCAAGACTAAGAGTATTTTGGTCATTTGGTGAGTAAGGGTAAATTAGTAAGTTTGTTGGGAAGGTTATTTTTGGTGTTTTAGTGAGAATAATTATTTTTGCGAAGTTACTAGTGAGTTGAGGTAACTATTTCGAGATGGTAATTATTCGATATTTTAGCGAGTTAGTGATTAGTATGTTTTTAGAATTTATTAGTAAGAGTTTAGGCCCATTGTGAATATTAGAAACCTATCCCATTGGAGAGTAGTATATATACTTAACTCATGAAGGAAAATTTCTAACATTTCATTCTCAGAACAATAAATAGAGTGGCTAGAGAGAGAAAGTGGGAAGATGGAGAGAACAATAGAGGAATAGAAGAGGAAGAACTTGGAGAAAAGGAAAGCTAAAGCTAGGAAGCTAGAAGGGAAGAGTGAAGCCATAGCTAGAGGATTTTGAAGCTTTGAGGTCAGGAGGATAGTCATATTTCATAAAATAAGTTATAATATTCTTTTTCCACTTATGGGTCATAAGTGCATTTGTGTGAATTATGATTTTAAATGTTAAATTCCGTGCTCCTGATTAAGTGGTGATTTGGGTATGCTAAATTTGTTGGAAACTTGTTGTTGATGCTTAAATTTCATTATGGATATGTGTAGAAGTGATTACTTAAGATTTTTAGCTTAATTTGATGAAAATGGTGTTGTTGTTGTTGTTGACTTCTAATGAATACATGATTATTGCTATGAATGTTGTTCGATATATGTTGGTCATGATAATTCATGAATTGGGTGTTGATAAATGTGTTGTTGTGGTTAAGTTGTTGTGTTTTTATGACTTTTGTGAAAATGGGTCATAAGAGGAGAAATTTGATTTTGATGAATTTGAATGAATTAATGGAGTTATGATGAATTGGATTAGTAAGAATTTCTGTTTTTAATCAATGTGTTTTAGTGAGAATTCGTTTGGGAGAAAATTAGGTTTTTAAGTTAAAAGTCGTTTTAAACACTTTTACAAAATAAATCATTTTGAGTGATTTGAATTAAGTTGTTTTAGGATAGAAAACTATATTTTGGAGTGAGTATCGTCTGTTTAAGTCTTTGGAATGAATTCAGTGAAATCGAAATCGAAAACGGATCGAAAATCTGACTTTTCCCGCGCGAGAACGACTCGAAAACGTGATGTTTTGCTGATAGAGAAAAACACACGGTTTGCATCAGGAAGTGCACAGACCGTGCAATACTTCATGGATCGTGTGCTTTTGCTTGTGCAAAAGTGTACAGACATTGTGATCTCTGGGTGGTCCGGAATGGCGTTTTTCGTACTTTTAAGGTTCCAAATGTATCTCTTTGAGTTCCTAACACCTAAACCTACTTTATTAGAGTTTAAATGAGTTTAACTGAGTGAATTAGCATGGTTTATTTTGAGAAAAGAAAGTGATTTCAAAACATAAAGAAAAGGAGACGAACTTGAGAAATTTTGTGGAACAAAAGAACTTTGTGAAACGAACATGATATGATTGATTAACTTAGATGTTAGATGATATGTAGAGATGTTTTTATGATATTTAAGGACTTGATAACCTATTTTGTTGTGAAAATTAGAAATAGACGATTTTTGGGAAAATAGACGAACTTTGCAAAAATTGAGTTTTATGATTCCATAATTTATTAACAGATTGTATTCATGATAATGTGATGAAATGAGAATGAATCAATGTTGTGTTGGTGTTTAATATGTGGGTGATTATTATTCGTGAAATGTTATCTATTTGTGTATGGTGTGAAACGATGTTTGTTTTCTTGTGGTGATGAATTGATGATGACTCTTTGTTGATTATGACTTGTTGAATTGTGTAGGTGTAAATACTTGATAATTCAAATGATGGTGATTTGGTGAATATATTATATGATGGTGAAAATTGTATAATATAGTTTGGTGATATGTGCATTGTCGAGTCTTTTCTTCAAGTTCATGCATTTCATAGTCATGTTGAGTCTTATGAAGAATGTAAATGGAGATGTACTTTTACATTACTTTGGTAAAGTATTGAAGGTGTAGTTTATGTTAGGTGTACATTCAATACGGTAAAATTATCTTCGAAATCCAGTTGGTACCACATTCATGTAGAAGTGTCTAAAACATTGCATACACTTGGAAGTTGGTGAAATATGTCATGAAAGACTATGTGAATTGGTGATTATGTGTATTGGCAAGCTTTTGTGAATGTTGTAAGTATGTGAAAAGTGAACTTGTATAAGTTGTTTGTTGTCATTGTATGCTTGATAATTAATGTTGATGTGGAAATTTATTGTTGAATGATTTAAAAAAGTGTTTATCGACTAATTGAAAATGAACATATTATTTTACTTTCATTTGATTATATATTATTTGTGGAATATAATCTAACCCCCGGTGGTTGTTTGGTTGACCATCTGCCTATTTGTATGAATGGGTAGACAACTTGTATGATTGATTTGCTTTTCCTTGTAAGTTGCTCGAGGACTAACTTTGAAGCTACCTCTTTTTCTTATGCTCGGGGTCTAGTTTAGTGTTCTGATTAGGATGTCGAACTTATGTTATTTGCTATGTCTTTTGAGACTTGTTGCTCATTTAAACTTTGAGATTTGTCGTTTATTTTGGTGATGAATTATAAGACCTATGACATGGTTGTTGAGGATTTTTTATGTCATTGTGATAATTTTGTATGGTAGTCTTCCGTTGCGAATTTTTATGAAAACCGATAATGCATGTTTTAAGAAAGGAAGGCGTAACATCTAAACTTTTTTGAAATAATTTGCATGATTTATTGCTTGAGGGGTTTAAGGTGTTACAACAACTGTATTCTCCCCCATTTTGATGATGTCAACATAATTTTTTTTTAAAAATAGCTTTTACTTTTAACTCGTTCTAAAAATTAACCACAATTCAAATGCATAAAAACTTACAATATATCCCCCTTTGACAACACAAAAAAGGGAGAAATAATAAGCAAGCATACATGCACAAGCATAGAAACATAGAAATTACTTCAAGCATAGAAAAACAAAGAGTGACATCATAACTTAAGCAATAAGCAAAAACATAATGAGTGAAACGAAACTCAAACACAACGTCACCACAAACATAAAGGAAGGGCAACAAGCATAATGTAAAGACAATACAAAAACAGAATTGATGCAAAGCATCTAGATTGATCAAAATGTCAAGAGAACTAGTAAGATGCATTAATAGAATCTAAACACTAAAGTTGTCATATGGGTTTTGGTTAGAGGTGGATTGGGCGCCATGCACATTGAGGGTGAATTAAAACTCTCACGAGACAGGTTGAAGGTAGTGGCATTCTCCCATCTCTAAATTGAGGCTTGCATCTTGCCAAATCGAGCATTTTGTTCATCAAAGCGTTCACCCATGCATAAACACATTTATTTAAGAGTGTACATGACTTCAGTTATCCCCACAACAGGTTCAAGAGGCTCATACTCGTAATCAGAATCATAAATTTGAATACTAAGAGTTCATATCGATATGAAACCATAGGTTTGGGTCTTAAAAATGCATATACAAATTAATCAAAGGGACGAAAAATGACGTGAAAAAAATGGACGAAATTGTTACCATAATATCAAGTTAATGGATAATGAGAGTAAATTTGCCTTGATTTTATTATCAAAAAACTAATTAGAACCAATTTAAACGACAAAACCAATTTCAATTGACATAATTCAAAAATTTCAAAATAAACTTAGTGCTTGAAATCATATTGTCTCTTTTTACAATGACATCAAACACATTAAGTGTATGTTTGATTCAATTTCCAGAGGTGTCAAAATCAATTCTTGTGATGTAGAATTTATTTTGACATGTTTGGTTGCTTTCAAATGTCGTTGATTTAACCTCCGTAAATGGTTTTGCTTGAATCTAGGATCCATAGTTTTTGATTCTAGAATGATTTATACACTTAAGATTATATTTCAACTCACTTTCACATGAAAGTATTCTAACATAAATCACTTTACCTACAACTTAATCTTAGCCAAAATCAATTTTACATATGTTTGCTTTCACGTGAAAGACCATATGCGAGGTTTAACCATTATAACGTGCGTAGGAAATCTAAATATTTGTGTCAACAACCATTGGTTATTTAATAATATAATTTCTAAATGACATTTTGACACATACCTACTATTTTGTATAATTATGTAGCCATAGCCCTGACAATCTAGGGATTTCTGATTATAGTGACAACTTAGAGCATCCACATCCATGCCACCCAGTTTTGTTGTATAAATGGACCTCACGTAATATATTGTATTACTTCAAAATTCCCAATTATTTAAACTACTCAACTATATTTTCTAAATATTCATACCATTTATTTAAAACTCTAAAGTAGGTCCCACTAGTTTCATAATATACTCTAAATTTATTATCACACAGCTTTTCAGATTATTTTTTAATCAATTAAACTCATAAAGTATTATTAAAAAACTAAATAAGAGAGAATGATAGGTAATGGCACTGTGGCCATTGTTAGATACGTGGTAAAGAATTTCAACCCAAAACATCTCAATTAGTGGTGTATATAATAACAATAGTAGCTCCCAATGTAAATGATATTGTCAATATTTATGCTCTTATGCGCCTGCATATTCCTTAGTATGATGACGTAGACTTAGCCTGAGAACCTTGGGAGTTTTGATTATGCAAAGAGATTTTGTTCCCAAACACTCATGAAGTAAAACCGCAAGTGCACGATTCTACCGAAGTATTAAAAAGAGTATCGTTCCGACAGGGAGTTATGATTTCAATTAACTTTTGATAATGATTAGATGAAAGTTTCAAAGGTTAAAAAGTTTGGATTTTTAATTGAAAGAAAATAACAATAATAATAAAAGGTGTCTTGGGATTATTGGTTCATCTTGATGACAAAACCTTCACAAACCAAACCCTAAACCTAAACTTTATATTGGACCCACTTTCTAAAGACAAGTTTCTCTTAAGCCTATCACATCTCCTTTCGGTCTCAGTGAGTGTGTTCCTCTAGCAATCACACCTATTATCATGGTTGATTGCTATTAAAATCCTTGAAGAACGAAACTTTATTTGTCTCAAGGTTTGCTAGACTATTCTCATGTTTTGCAATCCTTGTCTAATTTCACTTGTTCCAATATCAAAACTCCGTTGTCGCTTTATGAATTGATATTTGTGATGATGAACTAACAAACACTAACCCTCTGATGTCGCTTTATGAGTTTGGTATTTGTTAATTCATTATAAAAACAGTAAAATTAGATTAGAAAGTAGATTTATATAAAATTAGGGTTTATGACTTAGTTTGATTAGGATTACGTCATTAGACTTATCCAACAATCCCAAGACAAGAAGAGTCTACTCACTCACGTTCGTTGTAGATATAGAAGAGAAGAAGAAGAAGAAGAAGAACATAAAAGTAAATAACAATAAAATAAAGGTGAACTTTTATTCCAAGAACAAAAGATGGTTTTACAAACTAGATGGCTGCTCTATTTATAGTCTAACATTGACTTGAGCCCCAAGAATTAAATCACTAAAGTGTTGCACAAGAAACCATGGGCTTTAGGTTAGAAATACTAAAATAGGCAGCTTTGTCGAAGAAGCAAAAGCAGCAAAAGGGCAAAAGGGGTGCGCCACTTGTTATATTTTTGTACAAGATCTTCAAATTCTTTGCACAAGATATTTTTGTATGAGATCTTCATATTTTTTACATGAATCCTTGCACAAGATATTTTTGTATGAGATCTTCATATTTTTGGCATGAATCAGCTCCAATTCTCATTTCTTTTGCTCCAAGACTCCATCTTTCAAATATTTGTTGCTAAAATAAAATAACTTGCAATTGAAGTAAAATAGTTCTAGAAGGAAATAAAAACATATTAAATTTAATTAAAATAAACTTAAATATTAAATAAAAGACACTAATTAATGACTCATTATTGACTCAT
>Ga0315914_1002716_pt1 | contig 27050 bp, 19 predicted proteins | sample MpolenodulesMG_FD_203920 | JGI IMG/M metagenome (GOLD analysis project Ga0315914, IMG submission 203920) | Medicago polymorpha root nodule microbial communities from Los Angeles, California, United States - elongated nodules | ecosystem: Host-associated > Plants > Roots > Nodule | place: USA...
TAGAATAATCTTTTATCAATACTTTTGTTCTAGACATGGAACTTAGGTTGGTAATCACTTTGAATATTGGAACTTAAAGCTTTTGTATCATTGTATAGTTTGGGAAATCGACGATACAACGATACAACGATACAATCGACTATTAGACCGTTTAATAGTGTGAGACATCGACAATTAAACGATCCAATAGAAATCACGATATCATTTGGACACGAATAATGTTGTTGAGCAATACGTGATAATGTCGATTGATAATTAGAATCCTCAACCCAAATCTGAGAATACGTACAAGTAGGTTGATGAAGTTTAATCCCAGCATACTTATTTACCTGTTAACTCTCGTCCCATTTATAAATTCTTAGTTTGATAGTTTATGAAACAAAACAATCATGAAACCTAGCTCAGAACGATATCGATTGTTGAACGGCTTAGAATATCGCACCAGTCCCTGTGGAGACGATAACATAAATACTTGCTTTTGATACGTAAAAATACTACATCAGTTATCTTTAGGATGGCTGAAAGCCAAAAATGTCATGTTTGTATTTGGCTCGCATAGGTGGTGGTCAAGCCCTTTAGCTTGTTTAGGCATTGGCTAACTACTATTGTGTTCTCTTGTAGTTATTGACATACTTTGTTGTACTCTAGTAGGTCTCTAGGCACACCTTGTGCTTGGGAGCTACTGTTTGGTTTGGTTATATATAATTCCGTTTTGGCTTGTTCAAAAAAAAAACACAAAACCAAAGTATTTTTTAAAATAAATAGAGGTCGTTAACTATACATTACTTGGCCATATTTGTAAGTTTTCGCTCTCTTTTAATTCTTATTCTCTCTAGACTCCATCCATCACTCGGGCGGGGAGAGAGAGATTTGAAGGAAGTTTATTTTGGGAGCTTCATAGATCGTCATTTCAAAAAAAATCTATCATCTTATTGGGTTGTTTTTTTATAAGACCAGAGCAAAGTAACATAAAAAAGAGAGACTCTCAATTAAGTTGGTACTCTACTATAATCTTTTTAGGTTGTCTTTTGTAACAATTTAAAATAAAACATTGGTTGAAGTACTATTTTTTTCCTTCTTTTTCCTATTAAATAATTTAGGTATGAAGATGGTGTCCTAGTTAAGGAAAAAATTTCAAACTCAAAGTGTTGCAAAAAAAAAAAAAAAAAAAATTACGTTTACCTTCCTTGAAAAAACATATTTGAACTTGTAATCTCTCACAATCAAGATCTATTTTTTATTGCTAGAATAAACCATCGGAGTTAGTTTTTCATTGCTATCGATTATTCTTAGGTATCAGGTAAAATGATTTCATTGTCCTTTAACTTAATTTTAGATGAAGATTTCGTCCTTTCTCCTATTTTCACGTCATTTTTGTCCTTTTGCTCAATTTGCATATAAGTTTTCAAATTTCATCTCATGATTTTATTTCAATATAAACTTCTAGAGTTCAAATTTATGATCTTTTATTCATGTACTTTTATAAAGTTTATATTTAATGCTTGAAAATTGATATGCAAACGGATTAAAATGACGAAAAAATGGCATTTGGCATACATGTTACTATGAGAATTTTTTTTTAGGACGAAATTGAAATACATGTTACTATGATAAAAGGGCGAAATTGTTACATGAAATTATGTTAAGCAACATTCAAAGTCATTTGGCATACATGTTACCATGAGAATTTTTTTTTCCTTCATTTTATTATATTTAACAATAGTAGAACGTTTTAAAAAAATAGTAGAACGTGCCAGTCGGATACTTACTTTCATCGTCACTATCACATCTTTTTAATTAAATAAACAGTCACGATCACATACGTTGTCTTCATGTTGTGATTTTTATTTGAGGGCCACAGTGGTTGTATGATACTATAAATAAATTATACTCCCTCCTGCGATAGATAACACATTTGAAAATGTGTAATTTTGATCTGACTTATTTTGACCATATTTTTCTACTAATATATAATAATAAATAATATCATATAAAATATTGTTAGTATTTTCAAAATATTGAATTTTCATAATTTTTTTCTAATATATTATTTAAGATATTTAAGCTCAAAATTATGCATTGACATGCGCAATAAAGTCAACTGTGTCAAATATTAAAGGACGGAGGGAGTAATTGTTTCATATTTTAATTTTTTTTTTTTACCAGAGTGTAGAATATACTACTCTGTTTAAGTGGTGCTATAAACAAAAAATCCAAAAAAACATTGCATCGCTTAATATTATTATACTTTTTTTGAGGTTAATATTATTATACTTACCATGCATTATTAGATGATGGTTATTATTTTAGTGCAACTAATGTTATAATTAAAATATAAAGGTTTAATTGCATTTTTCCCCTTATCTTTTGCTAATTATACGATTTTGTATCCGCTCTTTTTTTTGAGCGATTTTGCACCCCATCTTTTGCCAATTATGTTTTGTTCTAAATCATCATTAAAAGAGGGGAAAATGGGCAAAAGTTCGGGTGCAAAATCGCTCAAAAAAAAAGAAGAGGGGATGCAAAATCGCACAATTAGCAAAATGATAAGGGGCAAAAGTGCAATTGAACACAAAGATGGGGTGCAAAATTAGAAATGAGGCAAAAAGATGGTGCAAAATCACTCAGAAAAAAAAAGAGGGAGTGCAAAATCGTACAATTAGCAAAAAATAGGGGAAAAGTGCAATTATGCCTAATATAAAAAGTAAAACTTTTTTTTTAATAAACATAATGATAATAGTCATCTAAAAACTAAAACATATATATAAAAAAATGAATAAATTGATGTTAAAATCCCAACTATAACATTTGACATAACAATATTGGTCTTTTATTGGTTGAACTAAGAATTTACGGTGAAAAGAAAAAGTAGCGTTGATCCTCCCATTTATAAGAGGAAAATATTGATAATATGAAGTTCGATTATGAGATAAATATAATATAGTTTAACCAAAAAATTATTTTATTAAGGAATTACACTATTTTTCTAAACCATTCTTTTTCGGCGAAAGTCATCAATTGTTTAACTTTTTTTGTTCTCTGAAAAACAAATTTCACATGTTTTTGTCTAATTTTGATTTTTACCAAGTTGGTTGCATTTGGACGAAAACAGAATAGAAATTATATAAATAGCAAAAAAGAAAGTAATTTTGATCACTTTTTGTGATTGTCTTGTATGATTCATTCAAGAAAACCCTTTTTGTCAATTGCAACTGTCAGTTCCAGAAAACCATTCTGGTCTGAAGAAGAAGAAGAAGAAGATCATGATGGGATTAGATTCAAGGGATAACATCAACACCCCTTTGTTACTCACTCAATCTCAATCTCAATCTCATCCTATCAAAAGAACAGGTTTCTCTTCTCAATTTGTTGTTTTTTATTATGTTTGTAATTGAAAGTGTAATGAAATAAAATTGATATGATTTGATAAATAATGCAATCTTATGTTATGATATTAGGGACTTTATGGACAGCAGTGGCACACATAGTGACAGGGGTGATAGGATCAGGAGTGTTATCTTTGCCATGGAGCATTGCACAACTTGGATGGATTGTTGGACCATTTTCCATTCTCCTTATTGCTTCTTCAACTCTTTACTCTGCTTTTCTTCTTTGCAATACTTATCGTTCTCCCAATCCCGAATATGGTCCTCATAGAAGTGCTTCTTATCTTGATGTTGTCAATTTTAATCTAGGTAACTTCATTTAGGAACCCTTTTCATTGATTTTGCATCGTTAAGTAACGTCTTTTGTTTGATTCTGGATAACTATCAACTTATACCCTATGTAACACCGACATTTCTGATAGAAGGTATGTCTGGTGTCTGACACGTGTTGATGTCTGCCACAGACATGTGATTACATTTAATTAATTCATTTTTCAAACTTTTACCAGTGTCGACGTGTTTTTGTCGGTGGCAGGTGTCTGTGTCAGTGCTTCATAGCTGATACCTACTAGTTAGCTATGTGAACATTCAAATAATTTGATTACATATTTTTTTGTAGTAATATTGAACATTTTATTATATTTCATATTGATAAAAAAAATTAATTGATTATGTAATTTTATGAAAAATCTTATAATTTAATAAAATTCATCTGTAACACCAACATGGTGTGGTGCAATTGGCCGATACCTGGGTCCTTTACACATGTGGTCATAGGTACGATGCCTAGCCATTGTGTATGGAAGAGCACTTGTTGGGAGAGGTCAGTCCCTTAAATGGATCTCTGTACCTCGAAGGATTAGTCTCTAGCTTCTGGCCTGAGGATACCTTGGGTAATAAAAAAAAAATACATGCGTAATAAAACTCAGAGAGGAAGGGTAGGGTATGAAATGAGGATCAGGAAGGAATCAAAACAAATTGGTCTGCTATTTAGTTAGAAAAATGTTATTCTTGTGGTTTCCACTCATTGTATTAAGCATAACAAGGTTTTTATAATTCGGTAATATTTGATCTGGTGATTGCTTTTGCATCTGTTTTAGGCAAATATGTAGCCAATACATTTCTTTTGGCAAGACTGCTATTTTGAGAAATGTTAACCGAACATTGTCACACATTCTTTTCAATGCATTAATATTAGGTAAAATTTACATGCATTTTACCAAAATGAGAGCTAGCCTCATCAAAAAGAGAGTGAGACTCGCATGACTCAGTGTTTGCCATCTCAATTTCACGTGTGTTTAGCTATATTTTCCTCCTTATAAGATTTTGGTTTGGTGGTTACAGGAACAGGGAATGGAAGACTCTGTGGCCTTCTTGTGAATATCTGTATATATGGTTTTGGTATTGCCTTTGTCATTACAACATCTATCAGCTTAAGGTTTGTCAAATTGAGAATGAGTCTGTCCAAAGAATCTCACTATGCCTATGTATATCGCCAGTATTGATTTTGACAGCTATGTGTATATGTGGATGCAGAGCAATCCAAATCTCAATTTCTCAACACAACAAAGAGAATGAAACACCAAGTGAATTTGCAGATGCATATTATATGCTGATTTTTGGAATTGTCCAAATTGCTCTCTCCCAGATACCAAACTTACATGACATACATTGGCTGTCCGTTGTCGCTGCGATTACATCCTTTGGTTATTGTTTCATAGGAATGGGACTTTCCATCATGCAAATCATAGGTATGCATCACCATCTGAATAATCTGATTTTTGAGGTATTTCCTTATTGCACCGATTATTAGTTTTGACGTCAATACATGCATATAACTATTGGATAATCATTTTCTCAGAAAATGGATATACTAAGGGTAGCATTGAAGGAGTCAGTACCTCTAGTGGAATTGAGAAGTTGTGGTTGGTTTCCCAAGCGCTTGGTGATGTGTCATTCTCCTATCCTTTCTCGACAATTATGATGGAAATACAGGTATCTATCCCTTGATTCTCAGATAACTGGAATGCAATTTTAACACAGCACCTAAGGAAAAATGTGAGCTGATTTGGTTTAAGAAAGTATAGAATGTTTTCATTGGCACTTTAAGTACAAACACATCACCTGTTTTCACTTTAATTTACAAATAATGTTTTCATTGTTTTTGTCTTATCCCTATAAAAAAATTAAAATAGGAAATAAAGTATTTTTTTGTAATTTAAAATGAAAATAGACCAAGCAAGACCTTGACAATTATAGAAGCTGACATAACTTGTGGTAATTCATGAAGGATACTTTGAAGACGCCTCCACCAGAAAACCAAACCATGAAAAAGGCCTCAACAATATCGGTTGCTATCACGACATTCTTTTACCTCGTTTGTGGATGGGCTGGATATGCTGCCTTTGGTGATAATACACCAGGAAACCTTTTAACAGGGTTCGGTTCCTCCAAATTTTATTGGCTTGTTGGCTTTGCTCATGCTTGTATAGTGGTTCACCTAGTTGGTTCATATCAGGTACATATAATGAATGTACCATCTTCAAATTTTATAATGGTGCTAATATACTTAATCTTTTTTATTTCTATATTGTCCTAGAGTAGAATGTTATGAAATCTTAGCTTAGATATTTTGCATGTTCTGCTTAAAGGGCAATATCTATGTTGTCTACTTTTATCTACAACTGTGGAATGCATGTTCATTTAACTCTAGAAAAAAATTATTTTGACACCGACGCTGTATGCACTTTTCATCGTTTATTGCATGGTTAACACAGTTAAAAAATATGGTTAATTTTGTTAAGTAGTAGTTAATGGATATCATGTACATTTGAACACTATTTTTTTGACTCTCAACATTGTCGATTTCTTCGTTACATGGTTAACACAATTCAAATATGCCGTTAATTACATTCAGTGGATGGTTAATGAGTATAGCAAGGTATTGTAACTCATTAACCGTCCATTGAAACTTAAACATAATTAACCATGTATTTGAACTGCATTAACCATGTAATGAGTAAATGAACATTGTTGGGTCAAAATATCAGTGTTCGTAGATACATGATATCCATTAACCATTTACTAAATATAATTAACTTTGTATTTTAGCTGCGTTAACCATGTAATAAATATCATGCACATTTGGGAATAGTGGCATACGGTGTTTGTACGATGTCAACAAGCTGTGTCAAAATAACACAGATGTTAACTTCATCATCTACCTTGTTTCAATGCAGGTATACTGCCAGCCCCTTTTTGCTAATGCCGAGAATTGGTTCCGTTTAAATTTCCCTGACAGTGAATTTGTGAATCACACATATACCTTGAAACTCCCATTGCTTCCAGCTTTCAAACTAAGTTTTCTCAGCCTGTCATTCAGAACGGCTTATGTTGCATCAACTGTTGTGATTGCAATGATCTTTCCCTACTTCAACCAAATTTTGGGAGTTTTAGGTAGCATAAGCTATTGGCCATTAACCATATATTTTCCAGTGACAGTATACTTGAGTAGATCCGATACTGATGCATGGACTGCGAAATGGATTATGCTTCAAGCTTTCAATGTTTTTGGCTTTGTATTTGGATTGTTGACTCTTATTGGATGCATTAGAGGAATAGTAACTGAAAAATTAGGCTAAGAATTTTTAAGACCAGATTCATATTGACGAATGTGAGCCCTATTCTATGATTGTAGCCGCAAGACGCGATTATGTTGCACTGCTGAAGATCAAAAGTATACATTGGTGCAATCTTTTGAGAAACTAGTTAGTTTCATATACAATATTGATAGGGAACTTTTAAGATGTAAGTTGTTCCCATGGCATTACAGTGTTGTGCAGGTCAGGTTCTTGAAGTTGGACCTGTGGAAAGTGTCCACCACAGGAATTAATGAAATAATCACTTGTGAAAAATCTCAGCTGTTTGATTTTGTTTGAAGTCTTACTAACATGAGATTATGCTAAATAACATTAATGAGATTAATTTTGAAAGTAAATGTTTTTCGAAAGTAAACATTAATGAGATTATGCTAAATATTTTTTGACATAGTCATTCTAATAGCTCAGCAATTCGTATCCATTCTGGATTTAGTGTGTGTTTGGAAAGTCAGCATTCTCGCATTCGTATGCACTCTTACTGTGATTTTATGAAGCTTAAAACTGCAGTTTCCAGAAGACGTGTGTCCAATTTGTTACTGAACGTGAAAACAAATAGGCTATTAGACCATGTTTGAAAACACGATTGAATGTGCGGATACTCGCATCTGTAATGTGTAACTGTAACTTCTTGGTGAACATGCAGTGTCACCGTGATTTCGTAGTCGTGTCTTTTTGCCAGATTCATAGTGAAGAATTGTTTTACTGTGATTCCAAACATAATTTTTGTGGGATTTAAGTCTTGAATTGTTGGATTGAAGGATAGAGTGTTTATTAAATATTATAACTTAAAAAAATTTAAATGAATAATGTGTGCACGTGAGACTCGTTAAGTATTTAAATGAATTGGAGTTTATGTAACTGGAAGTAGTTGAGGGAAATATTGGCACTAATAACCAAACAAATTTAGCTTTTGTCGCATCAAGGAACTAAAAGTTGGATATCCTTTCACATGTAATCAACTGCTTGGAGAATTTCTCATAGGATTCCCCTTAGATTCCATTGTCTATGCCTTCAATCAACGGCTTTATTTCTCTTTCACTAAAGCAGATTTTTTATTTTTTATTTTCAATTTTTTTATTTGACTAATTTGGATGATGTTTGGATTCTCTACAATAGCTGCATATTGCACAAGCAGTAGGAACCGTTAGATCTAGAGAGAGAAGTTTTCTCTCACTAAATATAACTACAAGGATAAGTTGTTGTTTGACCCAAGAGAAGATTAAACATAAGCTGATTATTTTCCTTTTGTGATGGAACAAAGTGGGCAACCTCGGATCCTAGAAAAGTTGGCATGGCATTTATTTAATCAAAATTTGATAATAAAGATGTCATTGAAAAAATCAAATCATCAATCCATATGCAAGTGTTGATTTTGTACATTGTACGTGTAAAATATTTTACACCATAATTCTTGAGATTCTAATACAAAAATATTACTACTCCATGTACTTACCAGTTACACCTAATGACATGTTATTAAGACATGACAGACCCGCACGAGAGTTTCTTCATTGGATTCTCAAAAATCTGTGGGGTTGAATACAAAGACACATGCATGTAGCCACACATCTGACACAATGATTTCATTTTCTTAATTAAACTTTTGTTTTACTCTAAACAAACAAATTCATCCATCAAAGCACTCTTGTGTTGACATAAATTAAAAAGATTATAAAACTAACTGACTTAACGGCAGCTACATCTTTGCTGAAATAAATCTCGACCCTCGAGATTAATTTGATTCTAAAACACATTAAAAGATTTAATTTGTTGTCATTAGCCACACTATTTTGCCTTGTGGAACTGGAAACCTATCACTTGTGAAACTCTTTGAACTTATATAAAAATAGCTTATGAGTTATGACATGTTTGTTTGTAAGCTGCTTTTAACTTATTTCTACGTATTATAGTTTATATGAAAACGGTTTAACTTCATATTATCTTTTGTTATATAAATGTATTATATATAACTTATATGATAAACACTCAAGTTATAGACAATTAAGCTGCTTATCCGATCATGACTAAATTAGCTCATTTAAAGTGACACTGGGGAGAATTGAACCTGAAACTTTAAGGAGGAGCATACTCCAAAGCCCCAGGTCAACACCATCAAATCAACCCAAGTGGGTTTTATTGAGTTTGATAACTTACCATGTACTTTGCCTTCTTTTTACTTAATTTCAATTAAGCACTTATTTAATTAATCAGTTTTGTTTTTTGAACATCAGATTTGAGACTCACGTGTGATAATATGTTATATGTGTACACGTATTCCTATTTCTCACATATTTTTTATTTTATATATTGTATATTGATTTCCAACCTTAGTTGATGTTGAAATATCATTTCTCATGTCAAATTTAGAGTAGGTAATGATATGTTTTGGTCATTCAAACAAGTTTTTAAAAGACATAGGTAGTTGAGACAAAAGGTAACACAAATCAAAACGGAAAATCAACACGACAAAAGAGAATTAAAAGAAAGAGATCAATAAAAAAATGATAAACATAATGAAAACAAGGAAGCATATTTATGACTTTATTTTCTCTTAAGGTGACTACTTAACAAACAGTACAAGTTTCTTCAAAACTGCAAACCCTAACTATAACACTCACAAACCTCAAATCAAACCCATTACAATATTTGCACTCACCACACTTTAACTAGTATATCAAGGTCATAACATATATCTTCCACTAGTATAAGATATGAAAAAACAAAATAAGCTTAAAATCTAAATCTAGTTGGAGAGTAACCAAGCTAAATTTAGTCACTAACAAACTCTACTAAGCTAAAATGATCATAAATAATTAAGGGATGGAAAAACTTTCCCTTAATATCAATGACTACTTCAAAATCCATAGTTCTTAAACCGGTTCTAAATTGTGGTCTGCAACAGCAACTGCGGCCTGAATAAACAAATATCTACTAGCAAACAAATGAAGCCAGAGAATCTTGAAGTGCAACACACAAAAAATTCTCCAAGTCTGGTGTTGCGAAAAATGATCGACGAAGAGAGAAATTTGAAAGCACCCTTTGTTTCTTTGGTGCTGGTGGACATGTTGAAATTTCGGGTATCCGAAATTTTTTACCTTTTGGAGTTGAGCATAAACTGTTACTTGTGATGGAGACATCATCAACAACCTTAACAGAATCCATGTTTGAGGAACAGTTTTCAGAGGATGTTTCTTGTTGTTTGCTTTGTAGATGTTGATTCTTGATGTTGGTTCTTGTGAGTTTTCTTCCTCTTGTTCTTGTCTTCTTCTTTGTTGATGTTGTTGGTGTTGTCTTTCCTAAAGGGACCATTTCTTGAGAAAATGAAATGCTTTTGTGAGTATAGTGAGAATATACTAGCATGTACAAAGGCTTTTACAAAGTAGTTTAGTTTCTAATGGGGAGTGCTTTTAATTTGTTGAAATGTTGTGCGTATATATATTTGACTGAAAAGTGAGATTTGTAGAGAAGTCAAATTTTGATTCCTCGTGAAACAATATTTTAGTATATTTGTAAGAGTGACACTACAAAAGTAACTCTCTCCACTATAACATAGTGAAATGAGGAATCCAAGAGACCAATCCAATCTATGCTTTTCAAAAACCTATCTAATTTCCTCTCCAAATAAAACCTATTTAATTTTATAAAAAAAAAAATGTCTCATACACACTCGATTTATCCTGCATCTACTACAACTATAGTTGGTTAATCATATAAAAAATTGTTGTTTGTGTAGTTAGGAGGAGAGAAAGTTTAGGTGAGTTGAGCTCTAGGTGAGTTGGGCTCCGAGAGTTCACTAGGTTCAAGGCATGTTTCAAGGCTCGACGACCGGTAATAAAGGTGTATTATAGATCATCCATCAAAGAAGTCACTGTGTTCACTGTGGGAGTTGAACCCACAACTTTGTAGATGAATCAACTCTTTATCAACTGAGTCAACTTTCATTGACGTCGTTTATTTAGTTAATCAGTATATATATAGTTAACTTCGACACTTGAACATTGTCCAATTGTGTGTAATTATGTAGTTCAATTAACCGCAATTTTGATCCTAAATTGAATTAATCATTATTCAATTGAATTAACAACATTTTTTAACAAAAAAAAATGTGTGAAATCATTGCTGTTCATTTTAATCGTGAAGAGCTGTGCTGAAATTTCAAACTATTAAATCACAATCACTTTCTGACTATCCTAAGGAGTTCTTTGAACAAAATCTGAGACCTGTAGAAAACTCAATGGAATTTGAGTTAGCAAAATTTGGGGCCTATCTCATCCTTACAAATGTTGAAATTTGGGGTCCAACTCATCCTTACAAAACCGACTTGTAAGGTGGGGAGTGTCTACTCTTTATAAACTCTCATCAACAGTCTCATCTATCCGATGTGAGATTTGGGTTTTTTCCAATAATATGTATGTGGGTTAGTGAACTTTTTGACTTGCTTGATTAAAGGAAACTTGATTCACTTCTGACTTGCTTGATTAAAGGAAACCTTGATTCACTTCTGACTTGCTTAATTGACTTAGTATTGTGTAAAAAACTTCAAATTTCGTTAATTTTTGTAATTGTATATTCATTCTTGCACTCTTTATTTTTATGTTAATATTAAAAGTTAAGTTGTATCGATGATATTTTATATTTTTTTACATGTAGTTTATTTTATTTAAGTGGTTTAGATAGAAAAGTATCAATAGCTTACCGATTAAACCACAAACTCAAATAGTATGCCGACTATATATACCTCCACGTGACGACTCAACATTTTAAGAGTTGCGTATCGTGTATCTGAACTAGACCATGTAGCAAAGTGAATTGTAAATCAAGTGACCATAGTGAGAAAATTAAGAACTTTTGTGAGTATAGTTTAAGTTAGAATAAACTAGCATGTACAAAAGTTGTGGCAGCAGGAATGGATAAATTAACTTCTTTTTTTTATTTAAAATTATGTTTAGATGAGTTGAGTCTTGGAAGTTCATTAACATTAGAGTAGACATTAAAGTTTAAAGAGTACTTATAAAAGTATTTACATATCAACCTCTAAAGAGGTCTCCATGTACTGGCGGAAGTTGAACATATGCTCTTACAAAATATGAGTCAACTCTTTATCAACTTAATCACATTTTATTCGCAAATAATTTTTTTTACGATTATAAATGTTTCGTACTTACTACACTAAAAAACAATTGAGATGGATTTATGTTTTTTTTTTCTCCAATGAAATGGATATGTTTATTTTTCCAATGAGATGTATTTATGTTAAAGATTGTTTTTCCACTATATTTTATTTTCTCACTAATGAAATTTGTTTGTAATTTCGATAAATTCACATATATTATATTGACAACGCAATATACAATAAACAATCAAAATGATTATTTACTATTTTTCTATAACTATATAAGTCAAGGGTTGAAAGAAGAACCTGAAGCTTTTACAAGTTAGTTTAGTTATTACTGGCAGGTGTTTTAATTTGTTGAAATGATGTGTGTATTATATTTGATTTGATGACTGAGAAATGGATTTTGTAGAGAAGTCAAACTATGATTCCTCATGAAATTATATCTTAGTCTATGGAGGCAGATGACATTACATTACAAAAGTAACTCCCTCTTCAACCATAGTGAAAGATGGAATCCAAGTGGTATTTATTTTGGAAAAGGAGACCAAACCCAATGCATGCTTTTCAAACACATATTTCATTTTAGTTGTGAAAAAGGCCGTTGAAAATCTCTCGAGACTTTAAGATCAGTTTAGGAGTTTAGAAATGAGGGAATGAGACGCTTTTGGGGGCAGGGACGAGAAGAAAAAATATTAGAATTTTTTTTATCTTATTTGATAGTGTGTTTTGTAAAAACTAATAAAGAAATATTTTTAATTATAGGAGTATTAGTAAAAGATGAAAAAAACTTGAAGAATTTTAAGAATCAAATTAATGACAAAATTCTATAATGTCAAAATGACAAATATACTCTTCTCGTTCACATCGTCTAGCTTAATATTTTCAGTATTTTTTCAATTGAGATAAGACTTGTAAACACAAATCTACTCTTCTATTATACAAAGAATTAAAAACAATAAAAAAAAAAACTCATCAACAAGGCCGATTTGATTATCTATTTGCCCTAGCATATATGTACACTACTGGAGATTTAACATCCGTTAATACGAAGGTTGAAAACCAAAATTAAAATAAGATATACTTGAAAGAAAGAAAAAAAAATTTTAACAAGCCAAAATGGAATATAATATTAAACATTAGAGTGATTCATCTCGTACAGGGTGTGCAAAAGAGAACCACCCTCAAGAGATTACAAAGTCAAGTCATTTGTGCTTCACAATAAAGCACGATGAAAACCATATATGGAAGGGATGAATAATATGAAAATTACAGGGAAACACCCATACATGATAAAGGGTGGTGCCACCTGTCATGGTAGGCAAAAACAAAAGAAGACAAGTTAGCCTTTATCCATGAGAAAGAGAGCAACTTAACGTTGTCTGAAATAGCTTATGAATCTAGTGCCTTTTGATTAAATACATGGTTGTTCTGCTCCTTCCAAATAACTCAGACACATGCTAGCAAGATTATTCGGGAGAATAAATGTAAAGATCTCGGGAACCCCGCCAGGTGACCAAACTAAAGAAGATGGTTGTGAACTGTAGCTGGCGTAACGAAGGATATGTGCATCCACTGCAAGACCAAGGACCACACACTTGTAAAGATATTGCAGCCTAGGAAAAGGTGTTCCGCAGTCTCCAAAGAACCACAACTTCTGACACAAACATTATCGTTGGAAGAACACGCCGCCATACAGGATTATCTTTGGTAAGAAGTCTGTTACGGATAAGACGCCAAGCAAACACATTAACCTTTATCGGGACGTGCTTATGCCAAATATCGGCATACAATACCCTGTCAAATGAAGGCTCCGCCACCATGTGAAAGTGATATGTCCCACTAAAAAATAAGTATTATTTTTAAACTCATTATATTTTTTTTAAGTATTATTTTTAAATTTATTATATTTTTCACCTCAAAAAAATAAGTATTATTTTTAAATTTATTATATTTTTTTATGGGGCATTTTTCATGTAAGTATTATTTTTTTCCCCTCAAAAAAATAAGTATTATTTTTAAACTCATTATATTTTTTATGGAGCATTATGCATGTATATCTACATGCATTTTATCATAACTATAATTTTAATCATTAGCTCCCCTAAAAAAAAAAAAACTCATTAGCTCTTCAATCGATTATGATAACTGAACAACTCATTATGTTTTTCAATCAAATCGAAGAGTTCCTCTTGCGTTACTTGCAATGGCTAGAGTGAGCCACTATTCTTCCATATCACTTCGGATGCCATCTAAAAGTAGACTTTCGAACATTATGTCATGTGTAAATTTTTTAAGAAATGTTGGGTGGATGAAATTGTACACTGAAAAAATGCTCCAGCTGAACGAGGGGAATAGGGATAAAACACTCAACAGTTTTGTGACTACAATCTTTTTTTAGTGGATAGACAAAATGGATTAGTAGTTGAAAACTCACATGTGGAGGAGCCGCAATTCGAACCCCAGTCACCGCATCCGGCCTAACAATTTCGGCATTTTTGCCAATTGAGCTAGGACATATGGACTACAATTTTTAAATAATGATAAAATCGATGTTTTTGCATTCTCTAGCATTCACATTCAAAACTAATTCTTTGTGGTGTAGTAGAGGCTCAGCACAAAGGAGGGCTTAAAAAATCTAGAGCTCCATGTCAGCCATATATATCCATTACAAAAAAAATGCATCATGCCGCATTTAGAAGGTATTTTAGCTGTAAGAAACAACATTATTATTCAGGCTCAAACTAGGCAACAAAACTGAGTCGTCTGTTTTTTACCGAAAAGAGAATGACCAATGAACCGCAAATGTTAGTTTACAAAATTACAAGATATGCACGAATACCAGAAACACCCTCAAACATAGCGCCTCGGCACATAGCTTACACATACAACTCCACTGTCTGCCATCACATCATAACAAAATCACAATGAAGTTGAAACTAAGTTCTAAAATTTACACCGACTACTCATATGGTACAATACTATAAGCCTGTAAATCTACTCTTAGCTTCCAACTTACAAAAAGTAATACACAACGCAAGTGATGAGAAATATAGAATTTGGAGGGGTAATGGTAACCAGGTCAGGAGTGCTTACAAAATTGAAAAGCTTAACACTGCTCTGGCTGGTTAAAAAAAAATTGAAGAAATATGATACACCTGCAAAAGGAAGCATTTAAAAAGCATGAAAACATTGGACACATTAGAATAGAACAGAACATGTTAAGAAAACCTTCAAGTGAAACATACTACTCAGAAAACAAAGCAAAGTGAATGGATGAAAAATAAATATTTATCCCATTATTCCTATACACAGAAAGACAACCAGCTTTATATTTACTATCATATTTATCATTTAAGCTTAAACAGATATTAACAACTGCCAACAAATCCATTTTCAAATGCATATATAATATTTTTTGCTTGTAACTCGATTAAAATAACATCTAGAAAGGAACTTCAAGGACAGATAAAGTTGTTGAAGTAAACAACTGAAGCATACCGTATAGGAAGCTGATGCAGAAGGCAAGATGCCCGTTACTTATAAGATGTGAAAGTGACAGAAAATAAATTCTATTAGGATTTCTCTCTGACTGCGGTCCTAGGGCCCCAAATGGAGGAACTGTTTGATTTAAGTCATTTAACTATCACCAAAAGAAAAAATCTGCTCAAACGCAAGTCGTGCTCGAAGCTGCGTCAACAAAATAAAATTTACAAATTGACCAAGAGGAAGTATAAAACAAAAACAACTAAGTATGAAGATTAAAGGACCTTCACATCCATGCAAGAGTCATTGGTCATCATCTTCTTGATTTGAGAAACAATGCCAAAATTTCGCAGTTTTACAACCCTGTCAAATGCACCAGGACTTGCAGGAACAGTGAGATTTACTATGACCCAAGCAGCAGATGTGCGTAGCCGACTGTCATTACTCTGCAAATACTGGCTCAATAAAGAATGAGATCCATTTTCTGCTTGTGGAAAGAGCAGCTGCATTATGGCTTCTTTATGAAACTCATTTCCACTTGCAATATTGCTGAGTACATACATCCCCTAAACAGAACAAAAAAATATAACATTCAGCATGGAGAATAAATTTTCAATACAATGGCTGTTTTCATATTTATTTGTTATTTTTGCCCTGCTGGGGAAAAATCTGTTTACTTTCTATACCACCCTTTGAATACTTGTATGTATGAGGCAGTTTTAAATAAGAGACTGCAACAATAGTTTTAATTTATAATTTACCATAACATCAGAATATTTTTTTTATGTTTTTACATTGAACCTAACGCATCCTTACAAAACAGGCATGTAAGGTTAAAGATGCCACTATACATTTCAAGCCTTATCTTTATCATATGTGGAACTTGGAGTTTTTTTTAGCACTATTAGGATTGGTGCATGGATATACCACCCTTTGAATACTTGTATGTATGAGGCAGTTTTAAATAAGAGACTGCAACAATAGTTTTAATTTATAATTTACCATAACATCAGAATTTTTTTTTTCCATGTTTTTACATTGAACCTAACGCATCCTTACAAAACAGGCCTGTAAGGTGAAAGATGCCACTATACATTTCAAGACTTATCTTTATCATATGTGGGACTAGGAGTTTTTTTTAGCACTAGGATTGGTGCATGGATATAAATGGTGTGTTGCCTAGATGGATAGGCTCTGGTACAATTAGGTTTTTATGTTGGGCCTAACTCATCTACACAAAACAGGTTAGTGAGGTGAAGGATGCCACTCTTTATAAACTCATTCTAGGCCTTATCTTTATCCTATGTGGGACTCGGGTTTTTCCCAATAATTTTGTATTTGTTGAGTTTGTGAGATTTTAGGTAAAAGGAAGAGAGAATAACAAGAGCTTGGAGTATTATTGATAATGGCTGAATAGTAGTGTGATATCTTTATAAAAGTAATAAGAATCTGTTTACATCAAATATGAATCGGTATTTTAGGAGAATTATTACATATAATTTCAATAAGGTTTTCCACGGAGATATTCGTGGAACAAAACACTAGAATTGAAATTACATAATACTCCTAATGTCGGTTATAAGTTATAACTAGATGTGTTTTTGAATTGTAAACAAACTTTTAACACATCTAAAAATTGACCAAGCTCTCTAGGTTTGAACAAATTGCCAATTAGAAGGAACAACATAAGTAAACTTTAAGGCATTTCGATCTTTTGATGTAACCCAAAATGACAAATTTTGTCCAACCAATTTGACTCCAGTGTGCCAAACTTGTCCCCAATTATGTGTCATTGGAGCCAGATCAGTAATAGACCCTTTGATTGACACACGTAAAATATCACCAACATTGGCCACATTGTACACCAAAACCATCAAAAAAGTAAGGGTTTCCTCTTGGCTCAAATCTAGCACCACCTCTTTTGAGGCATGGAACACATCGATATTGAACTAGGATGATCCCTTCTTTGTAAATGGTTTCGGTGTTAATGTTGCCAATACTGGTGATATTTTACGTGTGTAAATCATAGGGCCTAATACTGATTGGGCTCCAATGACACATAATTGGGGACAAGTTTGGCACACTGTAGTCAAATTGGTTGGAAAAGAGTTGTAATTTTGGGTTACAACAAGTGATCGAAAAGCTTTGAAGTTTTACTTGTTCCTTCCAATCGGCAATTTGGACAAACCTATGAGAGCTCGGTCAATTTTTAGATGTGTTATAACAGACATTAAGAGTATTTTGTAATTTCAAGTCTAGTGTTTTGTGGTTATTTTGTTCGGTGAATAGCTTCATGGAAAACCTTATAGATAATATACGAAATTATTCTCCTAAAATACTGATTCCTCTTTCATATTTGATGTCAATTTTTTTTTTTTATACAGATATCACACTACGCCAACTATTCAGCCATTATAAATAATATTCAGAGCACTTGTTATTCTCTCTTCCTTTTCCCTAAAATCTTACAAACTCAACATGTTAATGGCTTGCTAGGTGTATCATTAAAACATAATATGAAAGGATCAGTAAGCATACTCGAAATATTTAATGAATAATGTATTCTCCAAATTTTGACACCAATGCCTAAACTTGCAACAATGTCTGATCAGTTTCAGAAATTATTTCTCACCTGTATACCGATTTCCATTTTGGAGAACTTCCACAATTGCCTTCCAACGGCATTCAGTATGATACCATCTTCAGCAAAAGCAAATTCAACACAATCCATACATCCATCAACAAAATTGCAAACAAGGCCCAAAGCTTGCTCTTGAACAGAAGGCTCGGAATCTGCAGAGTAAGCGGATCCAATGAAAACTTTCTTTTGGCATGCACCAATTAATCAGAAAAGATATGGACGGACAGTGAAGATAATTACCACAAATAAGGCTAGCTACTGAAGACACTGTCAACTCCATAAAAATTGCTTCCTTACACATCCTATCCGCAAGAAACACCATGTTACGCAAGGACCACACAGCATTCAACCTTAAAGACGAATCCATAGACTTCGTCAATTGGACAAGCTCTTTAATGCCTCCACATTGTATGAATGTTGACTTATCTGGTGTAAAGTCCACAACTATGTTACTAATAGCACCAAGCGCTGCAACCTGGAAGAAAACATAGAAATTGCTTTGCTTACTAACTTTAACAAAACTAAGAACTAATGAGGTAAAGTCTATCTGAATACAATTAATCAGGAAATAGAACGTTTGAGAAAGAAAATAAGTGTCGGGGAGAAAGAGTTCATGTTCAACCCAATAAAGGGTAGGTTTATGATTATCATCAATAAAATAAAAAATTGGACAACATAAATGGCCTTTGTGATACCCTCATTTTTACCCCAAGATACATACTGCTTGTGCTTAATGGCTCAGTTCGTTCAATTCAACAATATGCCAAATTTTCTTGTAATAAATCTGTATTTCTGTATTTGACGACAAGATCCAAATAACATTAAAAGAAAAAATACTGTCAATCAAAACCCATCTTCTGAATGCTGAATTATGAATATCATTATCCAACAGTTTAGTCCAGTAGTAACAGTTTAAGTCAGTCCTTCGGCCCTTCCTAGTCAGCATCAATTACAATACATCTTCAATACCATAATTTCAAATTCAATGCTAAGCTTTCAATCTCTAATACTAAGTTAAATTATTCAAATTTCTTAAAGAAAGGATAGTTCAAAAAAACTCGATAAAAGCATGTACTATCGTGAATAGACTATCAACAAGTGCAAAAGAGTGGATAAATAATGACAATTTCATTAATAAAACATTGGAACTCACAGATATTGCAGATATCACTGAAATCCTTACTGAACATGTCTTTCAAACTACGTCAAAAACCATCGGTTATACTTTCCTTCCTAATACCACTTAACCATATTAATTAACAAACTAGTCAAGCAAAAAGCTTGATCTCTGAACTATTTCAATTTCAAGCTTAATATACATGAACAGGCAAGAGAATAGCACCAAATTATTCGTCTAAAAGGTACATATCAAATTGAATCTTAATCTATCCTTCAGATTCTGTAAGTTTAGATTCCAATCTTTCAGCACGATTGGCAGATTCATTAATGCATTTCTGTATGAAAGAAAGCTACAAAGCACTCACTTTAAATTAAATACAAAAAAAAAATATTATAAATATGATTAGACATACTTGGACTGAAGTTGAAAGATCAGAGAGAAGCCGGACCAATGGAATGACAATCCTTTCATTCATGAAATAACCTGCACTCAAATTCTGAATGGCATTTTATGAGAATTAAGCTATAATTAACATTAAAGACGTTCTATTAGTCAAAAGTTGCAGACCTTGATTGAGCGTGAGACACTTTTTAAGCATATGCAAGCTGCTGTGCGCACATTGACTTCATCATGGGTTAACGCACTAATTAATAGATTTAAAACCTGTATTCACAAAAAATGTAGTAGGAGTTACAAGTTGACTTGGTCTCTGGGTACATGGTTTACCAATGCAATATTGAATACTTATAAAACCACAAAATTATCATGCATCTGGAAGAAACACACTGAATTAATACAAACATGTTTTTGGTGGCATGAGATACAACAAAAAAATTATATCATCAACAGTATAAACATCTATATTGACTACCATTTATGAATAACTCAATTAAATAACATAGCACCTTGTCAACGATCCAGTCACATGTGATCAAGTTTCACTCTTTATGCCAGACTTTGCATTACAATGCAACACTCATAGATAGGTAATTAGCTAAGTGTAGGTAAACATGATATTACAGTTATGTTGTTTCTGCTGAAAATATAAAAGACTTTATTTACATGTGAACTTTTTATACATAATCTGAGCAAGTGCTGCTAGTAAAAATATTAGAGTCTACGCAAGATCATGTGGGGTTTGAAATCATAACTCGAGGATCGTAGCACGGATAGTAAGATCCTACTATTAGGGAAAAAGTATAATTATATATAGTTATTATATATTATACATGTATACAAATTATCATAGATGAAGAAAATAACCTCCAAATCACACTATCAAATTAATTTCATAACCATAAAAATAAGATATATAAAGAAACACTCTATAAATAATGTATTAAACTAAACTTAAAAATAATAACAGAGATATTAGAATTCAATATATATATATCTGTGTGTGTGTTGAAATAATTAAGTTAGAAGTAAAAAAAATAGAGAACATCAAAGACTCGCAAAAAATAAATTCACCAAAAAGAGACATAGGAAACAATTAAAAATAGTGATAGTGGTATAGTTAAGGAAAAATATAGTTTAACTACAGAATTGGGCTTGCTTGACCCAGTTAGAAAACCCTAATTGTACTGATTGCTGACTGGAGAGAAACGAAGTACACAGTTCAGCCGTCACCACCATCGCGCATAGTTTTGGGTTTTCCTCCAAAACAAGACCCCGGTCCATTTCAATTTATAGGGGTTTTCGCAGAAAAAATCCAGGTCAGATTTCTAGAAATACAGCGGCAAGTTGACTCGCAATTTTCACAATCATGGAATGATCCTGCCACTCCCAACCCCATGCGCATTGCTACCCCGAGGGGGCTTCAAAGATAGCATGATTGTGCGATGTTACGAGGTGTAAACCTTTTACTAATTACCTTGTAACATCGCACAATCCAGCGATCTTTGAAGCCCCCTCGGTGTAGCAATGCACTTGGGATTGGGAATGGCAGGATCATTCCATGATTGTGAAAATGGTGAGTCAACTTGCCAAAATGACACTGATTAAAAAAAAATTAACCGCATTAATTGTGTGTAAAACATAGCAAAATAAAAAATAATAATAATAACAGTTCCCAGAGTGTCTAATTCAAAACTGAATCTTAAAAACCCTTAAAGGATCTTCCGCTGAGCAGATTTCTTGAGAAACAAAGAAGGGGAGCAAAAGACGGAAAAATTCAATACTAACATTCTGTAGAAAGTTAAGTTCAAGTTATTTAGTATCAGACTATCAGGATCCCCAGCTTGTAACCCTTCTCATTAACTCAGATCACGCACCCCCTGTTACTTCTCATCCTTCGATATGATTGTGTGAACCCTATCATAAGGTGATATAAGAAAGGGTAATAACCATTTTTCTATTTATTCATCTGTTATTTTTGCAACAAAGAACACAGTTGTATATTAAATGAGGGGGGTTACAAAAATGTTATTAGCAACAGATACATGAGATTTGCTAGTAGTATGCATGAAAGAACCAACCTGCAATGAAATAAACTTTGACCTGCAGCATTCCAATTTTGAGCAAAGTTCGGCCAATGCTAGAAATATCCCTTCAAGACGTTTGGGATGTAAGGCACAGTTCTGCAAGTGATTGTAAAACTTATCTATAGCGTTTGCTTCAAATGCTAACTTTTGCAAATCTTCTTTTCCTGATACTAAACTCGAAAAGGCAAAGGAAGCCTCTTCTCCAACTTGACTAGAATCGTCAAGAAGCTCAAGCAAAATGTATATCAATTTTGTTTTGATTCCTATATCTTGCAAATGGCATGATGAAGAATTCTTTATACAAATTAGACACAAGCAGGCAAGTAATCTTGTCCGAGAATATCTATCCTTGGTTAACTCAATTACAGAACGCAACGCTCTTCCATTTTGAAGCTCCGCAAATTTAGAGACAGCTTCTGGATTATTTTTAAGAATTGTAGCTAAGGACTCTAAACTAGCATCTCTCTGGTTTATAGAACCATCAAGACCGCTAATAAGTTTCTCTAAAGAACCAGCTTGGCATAATATATTCTGTTCGTCGCTCGTCTCACAGGAATGAATAATAACGCCTGCACCTAGTCCAGTAAGATTTTCATTCTCACTCCTCAATAATGAAAGAAGAAAGTCCATATTTTCTTCCTTATAGAAATCAAACTTCGGAGCCAGTTTCGACTGATAAATCATTCGTAAAGAACGTGCAGCCGCATCCACAACCTAAAAACCAAAAGAAGAAAGGTTTATCAGTATCACAATAATAATTTGCGAGCTATGAAACACTAATACAGATACGAACACCTGACACGACGACATTGACACATCAAAACCGATAGTAATGTAAGAAAACAACATAATTGAATGTAATCACATCTGTCCGTGTCAAAAAACAGATATGCCATCAATCAGGAGTGTCGATACTTCAGAGTTTGTATGCTACGAATTCGGTCTTGTTTTTGTTCTACCATAAGTCCATAACAGTGTAAATGCATTTAATATTATTAACGATGAATGCCAAAAGGAACAGTGCTCAGTGCATCAAATAACCTACATTTCTTTTTCACCTAAAAATCATAAAGAAACATCAATCATCGAAACCTAATAATAATTCTACCGATTCTAAGCATTGCAATTTCATTTTCATCTTAAGCACAAGTTTCTAACCGAACAAAATAGGCAAAAATATAATTAAACGAATTTGAAACTAATTAAGCAAAAAATTAATTTAACAAAATGAAAAGTAATTAATCAAGTTCACCTTCTCATCGGCGGCGGAGAGGAATCTAATCAAATGCGGAAAAGCTCCGGCGTCAAGAACAGCACGAACGCCTTGATCGACGCCACAAGCAAAGCTACCTAAAACCGCCGCGGACTGAACGATAAGATTAGAACCGAAATCGGAATCGGAATTTGCTGTTGCCAGAGCATCGGCAACGGCGGGAACGGCGCCGAGTTTGATGTAAGAGAGTTTCTTGGTGCGGTTGCCGATGATTTGATTCTTAATCTCGCGGATAGCTTTGAGCTTGATTTCGTAATCGGAGGAAGATAGACGGTGGAGGATTAGATCGGAGGAAGGATGAGATGAAGGCATGGTGGTTGCAGCGGCGGAGGAAGGTCATGCACGGTGGTGGAATAACCTCCGCATTCAACAGTTACGATTCCGAGATCTCGTTTTATATTTTTGGGTTTTTGGATTTTTTTTTTTTTTTTGATTTTTTTTTAATTGTTTTGAGTTTTTGTTGCGACGGGAATAGGAAAAGAGAGGTAAGAGGGTTTTCTTTTGATTTTTGGATATTGAATTGAAGAATGGATATTGGATTATTGGTAGTCGCGAGTTTTGACTTATTTGGAAATTTTGCAAGGTTAGAAAGTGGCGCTCTTTTTCTTTTCTTTAACTTTCCGCTTATTCTTCTTTTCTTAATTAATTAAATAGATCGTGCGACCCGTGCTATCACATGGATCGGTATTGAGCACAATATATTAGCAATTTAAGACTGCAACATTACATGAAAATAAACTAAAACAACGTGAAATATATAATAATTTAAACTTCATTGCAAGATCACATAGAATATTTTAGAACAGTTCTTTGAAAACGAAATTAGATATAACATTTATATGTTCGTCTTCCTCATCAGTTAACAATGTCTTTAACCCTTTTCTTGAAGTAACTATGAACTTTTGATCCGTGCATATTAAAAATCATTCTAAAATGTCTTTCAAGGGCACATATCGACAAACTTTTTTAATTTTTTTTATATAATTAGCATTTCTATTAAAAACGTCTTAAATTGAATTTATTCAATCAGCCAAACTTATAAGCAAATAATATGGAAGTTAATAAAATAATAGATTTGGATGATGATGTCTATCAAAACTTAGTATTCAACAAAGTATAGAATCATATATTGCAAGGTATAGTCACAGCACTACCATAGTCTATTTGTAACACCTTTTTTATGAAAATCATATATTCTTACCTCTTTTAGACATATTGATCAAAGCTTAAGCTTAGTATTAGACAAAGTATAAAAGATAACTTCTGAGGTCTTGGTAAAAATGGAGAAGCTTGCATTTATAGGGTTGTACATAAACGCTTATGGTAGTGTTGCTGCACCTTACAATTTAACCAACACCTCTCACGACGTGAACTCTACCAATTCAATATCAAAGATATCTTCTACCAGACTCCAAATATGTACCGTATTAAAAAAATAATGATTATATCCTCATTGATTGGTTCAATTGGTGTAAAAAGTAGCCAGTAAGTAGACTGAGAGGGTAAATAAAATAAAATGGGCAGACCTGAATGTGGCACAGTAAAAGATAGCTTGTGGAAGAGGGTTAAGTAAGATGTGAGTTATGCTTTAAAGGCTAGACACGTTTAATGTATATCAGTGCATGTAATTATGCATAACTTGTGGGGTGAAATCTAATGGACAGGTGAAATATTGACAATGTATAAAAAGATCATGATCATAAAAGAAACACACATTCAGCGAAGTAGTTGTATATTTACCATAAATTCTTGTGTTATAGTGTATAGGACAGCTTGGCAGTGTGTTAGGTGAAAAAATGTTAAAGGACCTATTTGGACAATATCTCATTATATAGAGCGATTAGATAAGGTCTAACAATACAATGCAAAGTTAATTATGAGAATACCATAGCAAAAGAGGTCGAAACCAACATGTTAATGGTAAATGACATTAATCTCACCAAATTATTTTTTACAGCACATTTTCGACAACTTCGAATAGTAAAACTTATAGCAGCATTCAAACTTCTACTATAATGATGCCGACAACATAAACCAAACGGAACACATTTTGAATCATGGAAGTTAGTCCTTTACATTGAAGTTACATGTACTTCTTATTCTGTTTAACTAGAATAATCTCTTGTGATAATAAGGACCTATTATGAGAGAAAATCACCATTACATACGTGATTGTGTCATCCACTCGGAAGAAAAGGGGACAATAAAACCTGTCTGAAATAGATGTACTTCATAATGACTAATCTGTTAAGCCAGCTGAATAACAACATAAGCTACATATATACAGTTAATTCTTTCATTATGCAGAATACTTGGATACTTGGCTGGCATGATATTATGTTGATGACATTCAAAAAAATCTATGCCATCAACAAAATCAAATAGTTTAGGATCGGACGGCAAAAAAACAACACAGTGATGAAACAAATACAACAGAGAAATAAAGCTCATATCTTAAGTTGCAGGAAACGAAAACATTAGCATCAATAAAAGAGCTAATTCTCCGCAACCCCATATGCATTTACTAATTACTTGCACTTTCAACAGTCAGGTACATTCATTGTCTTGCAAATAGAACAACAAACTTCACATAGGAATGATTGAGTCACTGATGAGCCCTAAACAACACAGTCACGAAACACAAAATTAACCAAATTCTACCATTAATGTTCATTAAGTACATCAAACACCGGTGAATCCTTAACAAAAAGGAGTCACACTGATCTCCAGACAAAACAATGTGAATTTGCGATAAAATGAGAACAGAATTGAAGAGAGGAGGGAGATCAAGATTTGACCTGAAAGACAAACACAACGTCTGCGCTGACATGTTGGATTTCAAGAATACTCATAAGTGCCAGAAAGTAGTAATTCAACTAAATATTTAAGGCACTTTTGTTACTTGTTTTGCAAGTTATTAGGGGAAAAGCCGAGAGATAAGTGATTATGACCCTTTTACGCTTCATTTATCTTACTTTACCCAATTGTGCAGGAAAGTTACTCAAGACACTGAGCAAAGAAGAAAAACAAGAAAAAAGTACAAAAAGGCAGAAAGATGAATTCACTCGCCTCCAACTCGCCATGGCAAGTAGCAAAAGAAAGCAAAGGCAGAAGAGCATATTTACTCGCCTCCAATGCGCCTCCAGTTCGCAATGGCGAGTAGCATCAGCAAGCAAGAGCAGAAAGGCAGATTTACTCGCCTCCCACTCGCCCCCAACTCGCAATGGCGAGTAATCAAAGAGCCAGCAGAGGCAGAAGCACAGTTTTACTCGCCATGGCGAGTGCATCTACTTGAGAGGCGAGTTAGGGCGGCTAAACCCCTCAAAGATGACATGGCACAAATCCACTGGTGAAGAAACCTCAACTCGCCATGGCGAGCAAAGGAACTCGCGAGGCGAGTTGATGCAGAGTTGAAATCTTATAAATAGTCATTGATCATTTCTTGAGAGGGTTCTGAGTTTTTATCTGAGAATCACATAGAATACTTTGCAATAGCTTTAAAGAGAGAGATAGAGCTTGTTCTTCATAGAGTGAGAGTGATAGAAGTTGGATTCTTCCTCATTTGGTGAGAAATCACAAAGTTGTAATGAATCCTTCCATTTCAATTCATTCTTGCAAACTTCCATGACAATGAGTAGCTAAATCTCCATTGTTGGGATTAGAGGTACTTGATCTTAGCTAAACATGTGATCCTTTGATCTATAAATGTATGGTTCTAGCATTTGATTTGATATAGAGATTATTCTTGCACTTTATTGTTTATGTTTGATTTAATTGTGATTGAAAAATACTTTTGAATCTAGGTTTAGAATAATCCTCTATCCAAACATAAATTCTAGACATGGAATTGATGTTTAGATAATCACTCTTTGTATTCAAACTTAATGCT
>Ga0315914_1002717_pt1 | contig 27034 bp, 15 predicted proteins | sample MpolenodulesMG_FD_203920 | JGI IMG/M metagenome (GOLD analysis project Ga0315914, IMG submission 203920) | Medicago polymorpha root nodule microbial communities from Los Angeles, California, United States - elongated nodules | ecosystem: Host-associated > Plants > Roots > Nodule | place: USA...
GTGAACCTTCATGAAGTTTAAAATATACTTTTGGATTTGTAATATTAGGCTTATTTGAATTATGCCTCATAGTTGGGTTTCCTTTCGCTTATCTTTATTTAAGACTCATGACTTGTTAATGCCCTATAGTTGGGTTTCTTTTGCATATGTAATGTCTCAGACTTATGACTTATGACCTATGACTTTTGCCTAAGTAATATTTCAGTTTCAATTTGTGTGTTCTGGCTCTTTCACTTCATTTTATACACATATGCTTTAAGGATCAATTTGATATCTGATTAAACAATTCAGAGACTTATTTGATGGGTTTCTAATATAACGTAGGGATCTATTTGATAGATAGAGAAATAATTCAGAGACTAATTTGATGGAAATATTATAACATAAATGTTACATTTCTCAATCATCTTCAACCTTTTTTCATTACATTCAAAATCAGTCATGTGTTGTTCAAACCAAAATGACATCACATTTTTAATAGTTAAACAAACCTTTGGCAGAGGGCAAACATAGAATAGCCTTCCCGAGTTTTTATTAGTATTGGATTTTCTAACAACACAAATTCTAGGACACCAACATTCAAGCTCTCTCACATCACCATTAAACTTGGAGCTTGAAGATGAAGCTCGACTTTCATAACTGTTTTTTCCCATATTCCACCCCCCATCATTTCAGATTCAATATTAATAGTTTTGCTTCAAGAAATTTTGAGGATTTTGGCTATCAGATTCAATACGAAAAAAATTAAGGTTTGTAGTTTTTTGAATTAGGGAAGAACTGAACCACTTTTTATTGGATGAAATTTTGGTGATTTTGAAGTGTAGATTACAAATTGTGTAATTAGGGTTCCAATTTTATACAATTGGGGAAGAAAGAGTCGTTTGGGAAGAAAGCCACCACATTTTCTGCAAATCAATCAAATTGGTCCTTTGAAATGTTTGTTATAATCGACCAAATTAGTCCCTGCCTACATGGCGTCTGACATGTGAGAGGTTAACGGCCACGTCATCCCCGTTAACGCTCCGTTTGAACAGAAGGACTAACTTGATTGACATTTAACAAATTCAGGGATTGAATTGATATTTCGCATAATTGAGGGATGAATTTGGCTGACCCGTGAAAATTCAAGGACGAATTTGATGATTCACTCAATAATTATTCTCCACCTTATAAGTATTGCCAAAAGAATAATATTACACATGCCAAGTCATAATACATACGTATATATTAATAACTTCCATAACACATGTCCAGAAGAATGGTGGAGGAGAAAGTTTTAACCTAAAAAAAAGCCTAGGTACAAAGTCAAAGTCTAGTAAAACGAATATAATAGTTTTTCTCAAAGGTTTATTAACGGCTTGAGCTCAATCATTTGATTATTTATCAGGTAATAATAATAAAGTTAGAACAAGATGTGCAACGAATCTTGCTTATTTATATGCCTACATGCACAACGTGAATGAACCCAACTTATTAATGGAACAGCCACATTCCAATACTTCAGTAATACAGCTGTTATGTGATAAATAACTTTTGTATCAATCACAGATTTAGTATAATTATGCTGCCTATATCTCATATAATATACTTTCATGATATGCACCATATGTTCAAAGATCAATAGAATGACTATGTATACACCTGCAGGCTTGATCACTTGATCAGTCTTTCACCACTCCTGCCGAATTTGTACGAACGGCGACACAGACCTACAGTGAGCTTTGGTAGAAATTGCACCAATCGAAAATGTTTCAAGTAAAATCAAGCAACTAACTGCGCAGCGTGGATTTGAATCTACTGTAACTTGCCATTAGCACAAAACTTACTGTAGAGGGAACTCCTTCTGGAGAAGGTCCAAATTACGACTATCACAAGCTTCCAACATGTCATTCCTGGAAGCACAACTGGAACATGGGAGACAAAAGTTTGAGTAGCAGGAATATAAATTTTGAAAACTAACTTCTATGGTGTCTATCTTAATGGCCTCGGTCAAATACCATTCAGCGTTTCATTGTTAATGTATTTTGAAGTCATACCTCAATGAAATTCTCAAATATTGCCATGCATTCTCTGCTTTTGGATTCATGGCAAGCGCTCGAACATAATAACGAATAGACTCGTCATACATGCCCTGTAAGGAAATGCAGAGGTTAACAACAAAGTATAGTTTCATAATACAGTTAGGATGCAACATATTAAATCAAGAGTTAACACCCCTTTTAGGCTTCCAAACACTCAAGTGGTATCAATTCGGTCCTCCAGCTTTAAATAAGACAAACCAGGTATTCACAAAGATAAATTGGGTAAAGGCTCAAGGTTTTTGGTTTTTTTGACTCTCATGCTACTTTATCCTTACATAAGAACTCTTTGGACTTGAAACATGGACAAAAAAAACCTGTTTTACTTTATGTTGAACCTTAACTTTATTTATAAGAATGGGGAAAGCAAGGATCAAACTTATGAGTTATGACCACTAGGTCGCATGTGCTAATATCAATTTAAATGATCTATTTTCCAAAAAGCTAAGTTGATCTCCAACCAATATCATGGCCTCACAGGTAGAGGAATGATATTAGAGTGTAGATCAAACTTGTGTGCTTAACTTTTTTTTTGAAGAAGCAACTTGTGTGTTTAACTTATCTGATGTTTTATTTTTTATTAAAAATCAATTATAAAGAGGGCAAAGGGTGCAGTGTACGCGGAAGCAAAGATGTTGTTTCTAGGATTTGAACCCGAGACGTCCAAACAAACTTGAGACCAATTGGGTATTCATAAAGACAAATTGAAGACAAAATTATATATATATATAGATAGATAGATAGAGAGAGAGAGAGAGAGAGAGAGAGAGAGAGAGAGAGAGGACCTATATTAAATTTTCCCTTTCTCAATTTGATAAAATTTACAATAAAATAAAGCTAAAAATCCGTGCAAGGAGTTTACCTGGTTTGCATAACTGATACCCATATTTGCCCAAGCACGAACATAATTAGGCTTTAAATCTAGCGCCTGGAGTGAAGATTGTTTTGGTCAATAGAAAAAACAAAATTCCACTGGGGAAGAATATAGTATATTTGATACAATTGAAACTGGGAATAATCTCATCATATAAAAACATAAAAACAGTAAAAGGAAAACAAAGTAAAACAAAATACATCCAATCTCTGCCAATACCTGTCAATGAAGTCTTACAATGATATAACAGCCTAATAATGAAGAGAGCAGTTTATGTTTTAGGAGATAGAATACAACAGAAACAAAAGTCTTCTCTCACTAGGTGAGGTTGGCTACATGGACCAAACAACACCAGTGTCCAATTGTAAATCACATCTAGTGATAAACATTTAAATCTAAACCATTAATGGTTTAGCAAATAGTTTTTCTTTGTCTCCAACAAAAGACTACTGAATTACCCTCCACCAGATCTACTGTCAGGTGCCAAGATAAACTTATGCTAGTTTACTATAAAAAGAAGCGCAGGAATGTAATTCAATAGTTAGTTAGGTAATTTGCTAGTAGTAAGAGTATCTCAGGGGTAGTTTTCTGTTTAACTTTCTGTTGCATTCTGTTATTTTTAATTGCTGTTCTGTAGGCCCTATAATCTATAAAAATAGGGCTACCCTTCCAGTCAAGGTAGACAAATTCGCGATCCAATTCGTAGGATCGTCCGAGTTCACGATCTCACATCCCCTTGCCGTGCCGGAAAGTTGTCAGAATCGGTTTTTGGTGGTCGCGGATTGGATCGTAGTTGAAAAACGTAAACGCGTTGGTATCGTAGATCCAGACGAGTTAGTTTTGAAACCCAGAAAACCGGGTTCACGGGTCAGTTTGTGACCCACATCGCCAAAAACGCATTTTTGCTATCAGAAAGGCAAAAAAAACGTGTTTCACTCTTCTTTTTCTCTGAAACGGTTTCAAATTCCCTCATTAAACCCATTGATTATTGAAAATCTTCCCAATAAAGCCACTGTCAATAATTAGGGAAATTTTCCAATACACCCATAAATCATGGAACCTTACCAATGCAATTCCCATATTCATAGCACTCAATCTCCTCTCTCACGTTACTTATTTGGGAATTGACCATTGAGATAATTATGATTAAGTTTTATTGTTGTTATGGAGTTGTATGAGTACTGTTTTGAAGCTTTTTAAGTGTTTTTTTTTTCTTTTTCTGTTCTGGTCTGCAGCTGAATTGAGTTTTTTAAGATGGTTATAGGTGTTATTTGCTACCGTTTTGGAGTTTTAAAGATGTTTTTAGGTGTTATGTGTTACTGTTTTGAATTTTAGAGCTGTTTTAAGTTGTTTTAATGTGCTACTGCTAATGAATTTGAATGTTATTTAAAGTTATTTTTCTATTAAATTATGTTGCGTTATATGAATATGTATGAATTTATATGTAATATATATGAATTTCTAAATTTGGTAGGATCTTACGATCCGTGTACGATCCCCCGATTCACGATCTCATGGGTCCTACCCGATCTTACTTAGGATCTCGTGTTTGTCTACCTTGCTTCCAGTGAGGATTAAGAAATTGTTATTTTTAATTGCTGTTCTGTGAAAGAGGATTAAGAAATTGTTATTTTTAACTCCTTTGTGTACTAATTTTCTTTCTATCAAATAAACTCACTGGCAGATGTCCTGTTTCTCTATCATTGGAAAATCAACCAGGTATAGGTTCCTAACATAGTAATATCTCTCTTTACTAGGGCTTCCATACTCTACAAGTCATCTCCGTGCATGCTCAAATCACTTAAAATTGAGACTCTTCCATCTTTTCGACACTAGGTCCTACCCTACCTTTCCTTCCTTCCAATACAGTTGCCCTGATCATGTCTTGAATGTCAACTCATGCATTGTAAAGTCTCACCTTATAATTTAATTAATAGTTTCTTTACCTCCAACATTCAATCCCTACAACATTGAAGGTCTTATAACTGTTAGTAATATTTTCATTAAACTTGAGTGTCACTTTCCTACCACAAACAACACCTAAAGCACTTCTCCATCTAATCGACCTAAATTGGATCCTGCAGTATACACCTCCCTCTGTTTCATTATCATTTAGCATGACTGACTCAAGATGCTCAAGTATAGTCTCCAATTTTCATCTTGAAGCCACAAGCAGTTCTCCTTGTACTCAACTTACATTCTTAGTAATCCAATTTACTTCAACTTACACAAGGGTAGTGCATACACAAGTCCCAAACTCCAATACCACAATAAGCCAACATGCAGTTGCTTAAATATTCTATTTTATTAATAACGTCCTTATTCTTACACATAACAAACTCCATTCGGAAACATCAGTACATATACAGAACTATTAACCAATGATATACGCTACAATAAGATAAGCCTAGATTTTGAACAGAGTCATGACCCCAAACTTAAACGCCAATAAATGACCACGTCATAGTCACACTTCTTATGAATTAAATTTAAATGTCATAATACATTAAAGTTACAGCCAAATCAGGATTGATTCCAGTACATACCTGTTGATAAGCCGCTATTGCATCAGCACTTTGAACACTGTTTGCTTGTGTTGCACCAAGCTTGTTCCAGAGAGAGTAATCTTGTGGCTTAAGCTTCAATGCCTGTTCAAAAGCTGCAATGGCTTTGTCATATTCTCTTGATAAGTTGTACAGGACCCCAAGAACTATGTGAACATCTGCATCATCAGGTGAGATTACAGCTGCTTCATTGAATAATCTAGCAACCTGCAAAAAGGAATATCAATCTTTCAAAACTAACTATAAGATATATTTGAATGACTATTGTTATATAAGTGTTTCAGGATGTTTGTCAGATAAAACTAGGCTTCAAAAAGAAGTTAGAATCGGGGATGAGATAGAAGGTATAGTGTTGAAGCTAAACATCGTTACATAATTGTTTCAGTATGTTTATCCGATAAAACTTGGCTTCAAATAAAAGAAGGATGAGATAGGGAGGTCTAGCATTGAAGGTAAACTTTATGTCATTGCTCAAATTTTGTATGGCCTTCCAAACAAGTCACCGCTGAGATTATGAAGCACGGATACAGATACGGACACGGACACGCCGACACGCCGTGCTTCATATAATAAAACTGCCATCCATATTTATTTAATCCAGTAATAAACATAATGGACAGTCATTTTTCAGAAAGGAAAACAAATCAAGGCTCTTATTTCCATTTTATATTTTCAATAAAGCCAACAACTTAAAAGACGCATTTACAAAGGCGCCGCTCGGAGGAGGGTTGATTGTACATATGAATGACAAAAAAATGCATCCCAACTTGATTGAAACGTTAAAACAATGGACTGGGATTGGGAGAATATATGTTAATACACTATTGCGTTGTTTGGGACTCCTGTGAGAATGCATCTTCCATTGTGTGGGTCCCACTCCCACTTTTCTGGTTTTCTTTAATCTGTTTGAGCTTTTTCAGGATATTTGTACCTTGTTTTAGTTCAAGGTTGACCCCCCAACTAGGGTGCTTTAAGGTGTCCACAGTTTATTCTTTGCATCAACTGCCACTTCACCATTTTAGTATGGATCAAATTTGTGACACCTTCTAGTAAGGGGTTCAGCTGCTGTAAGCATTATCGTTCATGAAAGCCAGCAGTGATTTCATGGGTTGGAGCTTGGTGGTTTACTCTTGGGCACGACTTTATTGACTTATGATTTTGGTGTTTCTCCTTGGTTTATCCAAGATATGTTTTTGGATTTGGTTACCTCACTTGCCAGTTTTCTCTTTTTTAAAGGGTATATATGTAACAAGCTGGCTTTAAAAAAAATGTAACAAGCTCAAAAACTAGTAAGCTGTAGCTTGAGAGTGAGTAAATAAGAAAATATCTTAAAATATCATGATATTATAAGATTAGTTCTATATTTCCTAGTTATTATCATGATTTGTTTTCTAATGTCCCTATTTATTTAGAATTAGGAGTTGTGTATCCCTATAAATAGAGGTTAGTGTTTAATCTTTTGTAACATGTTATTAACAATAAAATTACACTATTAGCATCTTCAATCAAAGTCTTCATTATTTATCTTCTTCTTTTATCTAAAACTCAATTTCAAATTACAACAAAGTCGTATCTCACTAGGTGGGGTCAGCTATATGGACATATCTAAATCATAATGTACTTTTAGCAGACATGATATTCAGGAAGCATTCAATTCCACTTACATCAGCATAGTACAAAGAATCAGACATCTCAGGTGGGGCAATCGTTCCATATTTTGGGTGATTTCGTAGCCATCCAAATAGATACTTCAAAGCAGCATTTTGCTCCAGTTCTGCAAAAACCAACACATATGTTCAATAATTTTTATTTAGGAATCCAATGTTAAACCTACAAGTCATTTGCATCAATGCTTGCAATAATAAATTCACTAAATAGAAGACAACAACAAAATGGACTATTAGAGTCCTAAGCAGGAATAATAGGAAGTTAAGTAAATATAAATATTTTAGTTTCTCAAATGATCTCTCCAAAGTCCAAGCCCTACAATTTCTATTGAATAAAAACTTAAAAAATTAGAAGAATTGAACACAAAATCAATTCAAGCGTCAAAGCATGGTATGATAAAGCAGCCTTTGAATTTACATTAATTTTCTATTGTACAAGATATCATTTATTGAGATAGCAGAAGCAGTCAGTTACTGACCATTTGTATGACTGACACCAAGAGCAAGAAGCACCTCCAAGTTTGTTGGATCAGCCTCTTGTGCACGCATCATCGCTGCAATCGCCTGTGTAGGTTTGAAAAGTTTTTACAAAAGCTATAAGTTACTGCATAAAGAAGCATGTAAAATACAAAGTGATAGATCAATCGTAGTATAACTAAGAAGAATATGGTTGACTAAACTGTATAATAAACAATAAACATTCCTGTAAAAAAGGGCGAGGTAGAGAAAGAAAGCAAAATGATTTACTACAAAAACAACAAAGAATTAACAATATGATGCTATACAGTATACTCTATGGAAATACCTATTTAATATTATTTTTGTAAATATGAAATGGTCAACAAATATAAAATAACTGAAACCATTTTATAACAAATTTATAAAATTCACAGGATGAAATGATTGCCGCATACGTTGAAAAATTACATCATACTATATAAAGAAGCAAAATAGAATAGCATATTTAGTTGGACAGAAACACTGTTCTGCTATAGGCAGTTGAAACATAAATACAAATAAATTGATGAAAAAATTGGTAATTCTGTAGAAAATCTGTACAGCGCCATGTTAATGTATTATTTGTAGTGGTTAGTAAAAAACAAATGTTATAACAGTCTACACAAATAGGAGAGTTTATCAACAAGAAAGCATAACCTAACCTGTTGATCATCGTCATTTTCTGCATGTGCTATTCCGAGTAGCCTCCATCCTTCGGAATTTTCAGGGTTTTTCAAGACTTCGGCTTCTAGTGCTAGAACTGCTTCACTTAAAAGCCCTTTCCTGAACAGATCTTGGCCTTCTTTTAGTGGATTTGGATGACCAACATAAGGATTTAAATCTGAAAACACATACACGCCCCTTGAACTATCTGACCGCTGCTTGGCAGCAACTTGCTCATTCAAGAACCTTCACATAACCCCAAAAGAGATTCTGATTAATTCAAGGGAATAACCTCCATGCTGGCATTAAACACTTTCAAGTTTAAGGGGAACGTAAGTGGGCACAACCCAAATATGTAGTGTTACAATATAGTAGCAATATCTTATATTTTTTTATGAATTACTTCTATTATTATAATACATTACGTGATATAGGTTATAGGTTAATTAATTACAAATGGAATATACATCCGATCAATGCAAGGTGTCTATCATAGTGATTTACATTGATAATCAATGAATGTTGAGTTTCTGCAAGTAATTTCACCTTTCGAAAAGGAGAAACTGGTATCTTTGAACTAAAAATAACTAGGAAAAAGGGAATCAAGAATGGTAAGAAATATCTATCTTCAAGGGGAAAGGTAGAAATCAGACTAAAACATTTAATTAACATAGAATTCTAAATAGATCAGCCTAAAACAGATTTCCAATCTCTTCGCAACTTCCAATTCTATTCATGGAAGTCCGTATAATGGTGTAGTCCAGGGTTATTCAATAATTACTTGAAAGAAAAGTTGTTTTTCTTTGATAAATGCAGTAAATAAATCTTTATGTAAGGGTGAAAAAATATTGAAATTCAATTAATGAAAAAGTTTGACTTACTCATCATATGCCTGAGCCCAATTATCCGAAGAGCCTTCCCCAAAGGCTCCTTCACCAATCTGCTGACCGAATTCCTCAGCCCAGTCATTAACATGCAACTTCGAGAATTCATCAACCCACTGGTCATCAGCTGCTCCATTTTGTTGTCTTTCTGTTGCAAATTCATTCGCCCACAGTTCAGGTCCCGCTCTAGGATAAGCCTTCAATCCACAAATCAGTGTCCAAAATTAGAGAAAAAGGACTAGTCAATTAGTTAATCCTACTGTTGCACCAAGACTCAACTCTCAACTTTAATGAAGTACTGAATTCAAAAGATAACACAATAACTTGTTCACAATGATGTAGGCACGCACAAGTAATAACAATGGTAAGTCTATAATGTTTAACGTCCCGAAGAAAAAAAGAGAAATAATATTCTTGGAAATCAAAGTGATAGAACCCATACTAACACCTGTTTCCCATATAGATAGGACTCCTCAAGAACTCAATACAAAACTTGGATAACATTTTTGAAGATAAGGTGGGGTAAAAGCATTTATATTTTAAAGGAAATGCCTCTTCCTTATTTTTGTCTCATACACATTCAGCAAACAAGAAAAACATCCTGATAAATATTAGTATTTTTTAACTGAATATAAGCCGATCAATACTCGATAAAAAGATTGCAAATGAATGTTGTTTCCTGCTTATTGGACATGCCTTATTATTTAAGAATTCACCAGCCCATGCATCACCATGATTATACTGCTGCTGGTATTCTGTTGCCCAATCTCCAGGTGCGGGTAATGCAGACTCTTTAACTTGATTGTCATCGATAATCAACTCACCACGGCTCATCTTTGATACAAATTGAAGGAACTTCGAGTTCTGCATACCAAAAGAACATGTTATTGAAATTTTGTATTTCAGGTTTCATAAAAGAGGAAAGAAAAGCCACAAGAGGATAAGATGTTTTGTATGGCAAGGGCACAATAATAAAGCACAATAAAAATAGGCTCATCAACATAAAGGTTGTTATTCCCTCCATGATATTTATACATCAACAAAAAACCCCGGAAAACAACAACATAAACAGTAAACAAGCATAGAGATTTTTCCTCACTCTTGTAATCTCCCTTTTCATCGCCATAAATTTTGTAATAACTCAGCTGTTTTATTAGGGAAAAAACAACATACTCCTAAACCAGCCAAAGCACAAAAAAAAAATAAGAAAAAGAATGATGCAAAATATTAAGTCAAGACATATCCTGGCAGACACCTTTAGCTTTTACACTCAAGGAGGCCAAGAATACCGTTCTCTATCAAAAGAATTTGAGACGACTAAGATACTGTCACAAAACTCGAGCATTACACTCCAGAACAAAACAGTAAATAGCAGCATATTACTGGAATAAACTTCCCTGGTGCAATAAATGAGGGATAATTGATGTTTGTTGACAAGTTAATTACTGAGACTCTTGTTGTGCTAACCTAAGCTAGATGATTGAATCTTATAAACGAGAGATTGTTGATTCAGGTAAATGAACATAATAGTCATGTGCCTTAAAATTGCCAGCTTCATCATACAATAAGGAAAATTTGACAAATTCAATATCTATCAACAATATTCAATTATTCACAATGAAAAGAGAAAATTAATTTAACAAGGTAAAGAAAAATATTATTGAACTTTCTATCTTTAATGTCATAAATAATAAAGTACTGGATTGCAATATGTTGTGAAGTATAAATTGAACAGTCAAGAGCAATGGATGAACCTGAAATTTAGGGTCAGCATTCTGGGCCAATGTATTTGCAAGCATACGAGTCTGCTCCATAGCAGCAATGTTGGACATGTTCATACCTCGCATTTGATCTACTGATGACAATTGAGACTGATAGATGTAACCAAGAAGAAGAAAAAAAATCAACAATATAATATAAAGTGGAATAAAAATAATATAGGTGTAACATTGAGAAATCAATGAATAGAAAATATTTAAAAATGCCAATATAAAACTAGCCTACAGATACCAGCATCAAGACCGATGAAAAAAGAAGGCATTGCATCGAAGACATATTATGTGGACACACACGCATGGCTGCCCGCATAAACACCAATTTTTTTTTCTTTCTGTTACTGGCTATATTTTACTTCGATCCCACTCATTTTCAACATTCTGATTGAAATTATAATAATCTCAAACAGAAAAGAAATTAAACTACAACTCTGCTAGATATATTCTGGAGCTGTTCATCACACAGCTCTTTCTTTTGATGTGTATGCTGGGAGGGCACAAGAGATGAACGCGAACATCAAGACCAAGGAAGAAATAATATGAAGAATTATTTTGGAAGAAAGCTATTGCTGAAGAAAGGGAAATAATTGATTGTGAAACTGAAACTAAAAGGAATAGTCATACAGTGGTGGAAGCAACATTTTAGGCTAGGAAACCCTAAAATTTAAAATTGCTAATAAATGGAGACCATACAAAGGAAGCAATTTCAACCGAATAAATATAAGATGTACTTATTCAGAAGATTTAATGGACTGACTAGAAATAAGTATTCCATGACTAACGTTATTTCGAATTTAGAGTTTGTGCAGATTTCACCGCGAAATACAAGTGTAACTCTACAATGTTTGCTTTCTTAGTCAGTTCAACATAACAAGTTTCCTCAACAAAGATAAAGGGTTTGAATTGCATGTTATTGATAGATTCAATATTATGCTTGTGTGCAGATATATGTGACAGAGAGAATTAAAATTATAGCTACAAATAGAACAGTGAAGACTTCTCACATGTTCAAATTCAGAAGCCCAACCATTTGCACCATGCTGTTGCTCAAATGAGTTAGCCCATGCATCGGGATTATCATATCTTTCCCTATTTTGACTGAATTCGGTAATCCATCCGTCTGAAGCATGAGCACCCTGTATCCTGTTTCCTTGAGACTCATTCCAATAATCTTCAAGCTCCCTGTGTCTTTCAGGCATAGGGCCCTTGCCACGGACATTGCTATCAATATCTAGAGAGGACAGAAGAGCATTTACCTAAAAAGTAATACATGTGATAAGTCTAGAGATACATAATCAATACTCACTTTTGCCCTCAAAGAAAAGTTCAGTCTTCAGAGCATTATGTGTGTACGCAGATAATTAATTAAATAATCGGAAAAAAAGTAAGCGGAAACTAGATGAAGGTATCCGTGAATTTCCTTACTTGAGCATGGATAAATTCTTCACTTTTATCTGCAAAGAGATGCCTAGCCATTATGCTGCTACGGTCACGTATACATTGTTTATCGCCTTCAGATAAACCCAATACTGGAAGAGGGGCAGGATGAAAAGGTATTCCACCGCGACTGCTGTCAAGAAATGAGTGCAAAAAGGTAGATAGAACTCTTTGCGGTGTCCCTGACATATTGGAAAGAAAACAACATCAATTTGTCTCTTTTTTTATGTTAACCATCTCAAAGCATCAAATAATATGCCCATCAACTGTAAGAGCTTATTTAAGCTTATATTACAACATAGGCATTTCATTATAATATATAAGCTCCTCAAAATAGCTTATAGAAATAACATATACAGTTTCTCCTCAATCCCAGTTGAACAAAAAGAACAACTTATGCAACCTCACTTTTGGGATAAAAAGCACTTAATGGACTTCTTTACTCAAACACATCCTTAAAACACAAAACAAGACAATCCAAAGAGGAAATGAACTTTGAAATTACCATCCAGTGTGGGTTGATGAAGCTGTGGTGGTAGCTGTCCCCTGCCATCATAGAGCCGGAGTTGATTTCCATCACGTTGTATCTCATCCCACGTTTCATCAAACCCACCCGCACCCGCAGACCTAAACCTATTCAAAAACTCTGAACCCTACACCATCCAAAATTCATATTGAAATTCAAATAACTAAACAAACCAAATTCATCCAATCAATATAGATACAAGTCAACCAACACACACGTATAAACATAAGCATAAAGCCTGATTTTGAAATCCAAACCATACACTATTCCAAAATTCATACTACGTGCACTACTCTTAAAATTCAAAACATTGTAATCCAATTTGCGTTTTTGACAATAGGAAATATATCAATAGTTACTAAAGTGAGTTTAGTAAAAGTATTGTGTATTCGTACACCTTCATTGCATTTCTTAATTTGTGTAAAAATCTTAAACAACGCTCATTTCAAAACAGAGGGAGTGTAAGTAAACCAATACATACACAAAAAGATGAACATTTAAGCAGAAAGCATAATTCCAAACCCTGCACCGCTACAAAAATCAATAAATTTAAAATAAATAAACCAACCAAATTAATTCATACATTCGATTTGAGCTGTGTTATTGGAACATCAAAATACAAACACTATAAATGTTTATCTCTAGCTCTCATACTTTTTTATCTTCTACAACTTACACACATTTCAAAAATACTCGTAAGAGCCAAAGGATGACATACTTGATATAAAAACACAAATATAAACATAAGCATAATTTAAAATAGTTTTACACCGTCATCGAATAAATAAACAAACAAAATTAATTGTTTTAATCCTCACCTGAGAATTAGCATCGAGAAAAGGTTTATCGAATTCGGAACCAGGTAGCTGGGTAAGAGGTTGAGAGTAAAATTGCGATGCAGAAGGAGTGGATGTTGATGTAGGAATTTCCTTCAACCTCTCCTATAATAATATAATTAAATTAAACAATTAAGTTAATTATGAATGAAATAGAAGTTGAATTGAATTGAATATGAGTGAGTACCTGATTTTTGGAGGAAGAACCAAGGAGAGCATTAGCGAGAGAACCAAGAGGGTTTTGAGAGGAAGAAGAAGCAGAAGGGTCAGGGCAAGAAGTAGCACCGGTTATAAGATCACGCATCGCCATAACTAACTAACTAATTAACTTTATATTATGATTATTAAGAATTGAATTCAAATGGATTGATGAATGATAGTTTTGATTCTCTATCACTCGTCAAAGCCTTGCTACTACGTCTTGTGTTTTCCTTCCTCTCACCGTCGTGTCTTTTATTTTGGTATTTGTTATCTCTCTATCTAACCTCTCTGCTGTGTGTGCTCTATAATAATGCTTCTCTCATTTTTCTTTTTCTTTTTTCTCACAGTTTTAATTAAACAATCAAATTTTTATAGAAAAAGAAAGAAAAAAAAATAATAAAAACCTAAGAACAAGGGTCAGCTTGGGGCATCAAGTCCTTCAACTTTGATGGAGGAGCATGTCAAATAGCCATACCTAATCTTGAAGAGCGTTCGAGTTTGGCCAAGAAATCTGCGCAATGGTTCCTCTCTCGAAGCACATGTTTGAAATAAATGTTAGGAATATTTTTCTTTAACCCAAAAATCTTCACCAACAAAGAGGCATATACATACATATGAGAGTGTTTTGGATATTGAAGAAGACAGAGGACTTCTAAAAAATATGTTTCGCAAATAACATGTTGAATAAAGTTATTGATTACCAACAACAAACCATGGTAAACAATCAAATAATAATACTAAACTATGCTTGAACAAAAAAAAATGAAAGATAATAAAGACATTACATTATACATTTTCTGTAACACCCAAGGCTGACGAGGACAGAGAGTGGTCGTCGGTGCACAAGACATGACAATAGCGGCTCCCGACAGCTTCTAAAGGAACCGAATCACACCGGAATGAGAGGGATCCTGAGGCCGTGCAAGTATGGGACTGCATGGTTGAAGGAAGGCTTTTAAGAATTGTTTGGTACTACCTATATCAACAAGATGCATCTTCTTTTTGGTAGCTCATTCCATAAGAATTGCTTGACTTGGAGTAGTCTTTGGATGGGTGACCTACCGGGAAGTTTTTCGGTAAGCGTGCAAGTGAGGACAAAACACGCTGAAAAGACTTGTGTTGGTTTGTATGGTCAGTCGGCAATCCTAAGAGCAGACTGGGATGTTACAAATGGTATCAGAGCAGACCTCTCTCAATATGGTGTGGTTCGGGGACGAACCAAGTGGAAGCTGGTGGGCATGTAACACCCAAGGCTGACGAGGGCGGGGAGTGGTCACCGGTGCACAAGGCATGACAATGAGCGGCTCCCGAAAGCTTCTAGAGGAACCGAATCACACCGGAATGAGAGGGATCTTGAAGCCGTGCAGGTATGAGACTGCATGGTTGAAGGAAGGCTTATAAGAATTGTTTGGTACTACCTATATCAACAACATGCATCTTCTTTTTGGTAGCCCATTCCATAAGAACTCCACAGTTAAGTGTGCTTGACTTGGAGTAGTCTTTGGATGGGTGACCAACCAGGAAGTTCCCCGGTAAGCGTGTGAGTGAGGACAAAACACGCTGAAAAGACTCGTGTTGGTTTGTAGGGTCAGTCGACAATCCTAAGAGCAGTCTGGGATGTTACATTTTTCCCTCAATAAAAAGACATTACATTATACATTCTTCCCTCAATAAAAAGACATTACATTATGTTGGAACAATATGTGTTTAACATTACCCTTTAGAGTTTTAATGATAACAAGGTATTAAAAAATGTCAATTAGATATATTTGTTCAAGTGTGCATACCATGGACAAAAATTTAGTGTCTCTTTGAAGTATAGGTTCTGAAAGAACAAATGAGAGCAATGGAATCAACTAGAAGGAAGCTTGAAGCATCTGAAGAAAAGTGCTCCTGAAGTTAAGTGCTCTTGAAGTGATGACGTCATCAGAAGCAAGTTCATCAGAGGCACATCATCAGAAGCAAGATCACCAGAAGTTGAAGTTCATCAGAAGATGAGAGAATTAAAGCTTCAAAGGTTGTTCAGCACGTCTAGCATTGCAGAAGACCAGAAGAGTGAAGCAACGGTTAATTCAAATAAATTTGAAGGCATTGGATGCTTGTTCTTTGAAGAGCGTTGACAAAGTACAATTGTACGAAATGTACAACCACTATCTCCACTACTCAGTTTGTGTCTCTGCTGCAGGACAAGAATAACAGCTCTGCCTGCAAAGATGTTCCTCCAGAATTTGAATGGATTTGAAATTGATCCTTCACAGAACAATAACCAAATCAGGCAAAAGATCATTGGTGATTGATCAAAGCTTCAACGTCTCTTTCACACCTCTATATAAAGGAGTGAAGACTTAGAGAATGACAAGGACTCAATAACAATTTACAAGTGCCAAAACTCTGTCAAAATTGTTTTGCATCAAAAGTTCACTTAGAATTTCTTATCAACTTTCATATCTTAGAAATTCTAGAGTCCTAAGAGTCTGTATCTGATTTGTATTGTGAACACCACTGATTGTATATCAAGTGTTCAACCTCAAACATTTTTCATTGTAATTCTGTTTGAATAGAAGTCTCTTGCTTGTGTGTTTGAGCATAGGAAGTCTCTTGATTGTGTTCAGGAGCATAGGAAATCTCTTGCAGCTGTGTTTGAGTAGTTTGAAGTTTCTTGCTAGTTGTAGCAGTGAGCAATTGTAATCAGATATTACATTTTAGTGAACTCTCCTTTGGTAATCAGATTGCTTCGTGTCTTTCTTCTTTCTCTCTCTCTGTTTTTATGCGCTGCATTTAGAATCTGAACATCACTTCAAAAGCTGAACTTTATCTGCTTCTGATCAGTGACTTCAATAGGAGAAAACGAAGAAAAAGTTAACACAATTCAACCTCCTTCTTGTGTTTTTCTCACCTTCACATTACACATGTAAAAGTTAGAGTTTAAATTCCTTACCCTTTCATTTATTAGTGTGAGTTTATGATGGCTATAATTATTTTGTTTGTCTAAAAAAATATTAAATTAGTCAGTGTTCAAATTATCAACCATTGGCAAGTGCAATATCCTCCTTTGTTACTTAATTCTAATTTAAATCGCAGTCGGAATGTAGGAATTTCACAATCCTTTTATAGACGAACTTATTATAAATCTTATTACTCTACGAACTTGCTGTTGAGCAACTTTCTACCGGATTTATTCGTGGCGCGCTATTGAACTTCCGCTCTATGGCTAGAATTATTTTAAATTCTTGTGTTGTATGACTTTGTCAAACCACACATGCGGTGAGAGCGAGTTCAAATCACGAGTCTAAAATATGCCAGTTTAAAATTGGTTAAAACGCAACAATCTTCAAGTTTTGATGAAAACAAAGCATATAAGAACATTTAGATACATTATGTGTATTTAAGTGTGTAGGAAGTTCTAAGCAAATGATGATTTGCCCATGGACTGGTCAACACTCTGGACCTTGAGGAAAAGTTATGTGTCATACATAAAGACAAGACTTTTGTATCAAGTTAAAGGTCAAGTTTCCTTAAAAAAAAAAAGGTCAAGTTATGTGGAATACAAATCAATGTTTGGTGGTCAGAGCCTCTTTATAAAGCGTTAGCTAAAGACATTGTCACTGATACAACAACTCTTAACTCTGAAAGGAAACATAGTTCCTGACATGTGCAACTCGGTAAAAATCATTAAAGTGCGTCAATGATGAAAATGAATGTTTGATCCACTAACTACTTTTATTGAGAAGATTAAAACAATTACTTAGTAAACTAAAGACAAAAATCTCTTCAGCAATGTTCATCATCTCACGTCTTCCATGTAATGGATTTGATTTGGCTGAAGAAAAGTTACACAATACCCATATATATTGTCGTGAATTATTCTATATTCTTATCATATACATTGTCTAAAAATAAAAATAAAAATAGAGAGATATACATTCTCAAGTGTACTAAGCTAAATTGTTTACTACTCTTATAGTGTGTGCAAACACAAGTTTATTTGTAATCCTCTTGTTTGAGGTTAGGAAGTCCTCTAGGTTGAGACAAGAAAATTTAAGACTAGGTTGTTATAGCAGGTTTTTGTAATTTGTTGATTATAGTGAAAAATCTTTCAGAAGTGCAAGAGGACATAAAGTAGCTCTAGACGGAGAATGAACCAGGATAACTGCATGTGTGCTTCTCTCTTCCCTTACCTCTTTATTTTTAGCTTCCATCATACTAACTAAAATCCAAAAAGCGTAAAAAGAGACCTACACAGTTCAAACCTCTTTTTTATGATTTTTTCACCCTAAGTTAGTATCAGAATAAAAATACAAAAGGGGGAGGAGTAGGAAACGAGAACTTTTTTTTTTAGGGAAAGGGTACAAAACGAGACCTTAACAACTCTTAAATACAAACATGCATCCCAAGATAGGGAAAAATCGAAGTTTTTGACTATGAAAAGTGTGGAAGCAGAAAAATAAAATAGAATCTTATGATTATGAACCATAAATGAAAATAGTTAAATATGGAATTTTTTTTACTACGATTTAAACCTAAGCCTAGTAAACCCACTTGGGTTGGTCTAGTGGTATAGACTTGGGATCTGGGAGTGTGCTCTTCCTCAAGGTCTCAGGTTCAATTATCTCTATTGCCAATTTAAGGAGGTTAATTTAGCTTCTTCAAATAAAACCCAAGCCTAATAAATCTACAATATACAAACACATTAAATATTCATGCATTTGTTTTGTTTGACATCTTCAAGTACGTGATGCCTTCTCATAACCTATTTACTCGATGTGATATATTTACTTAGGCACAAGCCTTGCTTTGTTAACTTTGTGGGTCTTGGCAATATTAGGTGGCTTGGTGTTATCAAGACGGGTGGGTTTGCTTTGAGATAGTTTATTGCTTCTGTTAGGTGTGTCCTAGGCATTATTCTTGCTGTGGTTGTGCAGCTGGTGCGTTTTTGGTGTATTTGTTGGGCTCCTGGGTATAGGTGGTTTTGTGTTAGTGAGGCCTGGGTATGCTTTTGGTTCATTTCCTTTGTACACTCCGGCCTCATTATCTTGGGAGTTTTAGGGAGTTTGTGTTTTGCGGTGTTCCGTATATATGCGGCGCCATTTGTATTTCTTCTTTCTTTCCGCGAGTTTGTATGCGCCTTGCATTTACTCGTCGAGAATAAATTTTGCCATTTCAAAAAAAAACTTAGGCACAAGCCTAAATAAATACATTTGAGCACACACAAAACCATAAAAAAATTTTAGAGAGAGTAAAATTGAATAATGTCAATTGATATGACTAAATACTTTTTCTTAATTTTTTTACATTTTATGTGAGGGTGTACCTAACAATATTAATTTGTGATTGTGTATGAAAGATTTTCTCATACTCACTTAGAAAGAGCAAAAGCGGTCAACACTTGACAGAACTAAAAATTCAATACACTCGTTAAGAATGTCACGATGAACAATGAACATGGAGGAGGAAATCTAATAGGTATCATTGATTCATAGTGTAAAAACTCTGATTGGCATCTCTGCGGGGGTTCCAGCACATGTGTTGCACCATTTTCACCAATTCAGTTTTAGTGGGGGAATCTCTAAGAAGCGACGCTCGATTTTACAGGTCATTTGGTTTGCTACAATTTGGGAAATTTGAAAAGAAAGAAATAACAGGTTGTTTAATGATAAAGAGTGCTCGGTAATTCAGGTGGTTGATAAGATTAAGTCTCTTACCTTTAGGTGGTTGAAGGTGAAATACATTACTCTTCCCTTCAATTATCATGGCTGGTGGCTTAGTCCTTTCACCATGCTGGGCATAGGCTAAGTGTTATTCTTTTTGTTACTTTATACAGGTTCTCTGTACAGGTTCATTGTAAATACTCTTGATGTTGATGTCTCTTCTTTGTACACCTTGTACTAGGAAAGACATTGTTTTGATAATATATGTCATTTTAGTCTCTTCAAAAAAAAAATATCAAGAGTGTATGAAAATTAAATCATTTTAAAAATAAACTTAATTAATATACTTTGATAATATATAGAATTGAATTACAGATAGATATCGGAAGGAATATCCTTTTTGAAACTTTCTAATAAAAATATTATAATTAAACTCTTTAAAAAAACAAAAAAAAAACTTCTAATTAAAAATCGTGAATATCCAATAAAAAGGAATCTTTTTGAAAATTGGAAATAATTTGTTACAATATTATTTAAAATTACCATGTGCTTATTTTTACCAAAATAAAATTACCCCATGTTTGCCTCAAAATAAAATTACGATAGAGAGTGCATTGGAAAATGGGGTGATGAGATATATGAAGATTACACACACCACATCGCGAGCCATTCATCACACTGAGCATATAGAATAGGATGAAGATTGATGGGGCCCACAAATACCACTTGTCATCTTCTGATTTGCGTTACGAAAGACGGTGGGGACTTTTCCAACTCTCACAAGGGTTTTTCTTTTTCTTTTTTCATTTCTCTCTTAAACCAAAAACACTCACACACTCTTCTTCCTTATCGCTCTTCGTCTTCTTCTTCAGATTCAGGTTTTCCTCTTCTTCACTCTTCTCCTTAATTACTCTTAATTTTGCTTAATTTTCATTTCTCACTCTAATTTTTGTTTTACTTATTCAATTTGAATCTGTAAAATTTATCGTCTAACCTAGAAATTGTTATTCGGTTTTTTCAGCTATCTAGGTTTCTTCGCTCATGGCTTCCAATTCTCAAAAGGATATTCCTTCTGGTATCTATCTATAATTCAATTCAATTCATGATGATGATATCGTTATTTTTTTATTGATTTTTTTTTCACTATCGGTTCACAATTTGTATTCTAATCTCAATAGATTCGGCTTTTTTGTATATTAAAATCAGAACTGCTAGATGAGTTTGATGTTTTTTTTTTCTTCGAGTTATTACCTATGAAGCACAAACATCAGACAAGACAGACACTTATAATTATTTGAAAAAATTCACATAATTGAATGTAATCACATGTGTTGTTGTCTTGTTGATGTCGGACACCTGACATGCCTTCGATCAGAAGTGTTTTATTGCCATGTTGGTGTCAGACACAAGATATCATCAGAAGTGTGTGTGTTGTTGGACACTAGACACGCTTTTAATCAGAAGTGTGGGTGTTACATAGATTATTACATACCAGTGTCTTTCTATGTGATTTTTTACTTATATGGATAATTTATTTATTTGTATATACAATACAAAGGGATCTAATTTAGACACTTATCCTTTACTTAGGGTGTACTGCACGTAGCTACTTTAAAAAAAATAAATCCATTAACACTTTACTAATTTTGCTGTAGTCTTTTGGAACTTCTGATATTTGTTAATTATGATACTTTTAGAACTTTTGATATTTGTTAATATATGTGCTTTAATTTCACACTTTTTGATATTTTTTTAGATGAGAAAGCTGGTTCAGTGGAGAATAAAAATACCAAAGATGAAACATCCTCCAACACAACTCCTAAAAATACCAAAGATGAAACATCCTCCAACACAACTCCTGGACCTGGGACTGGTTTTCCACCTGGGACTGGTTTTCCACCTGGATCTGGTTTTCCAGCCAACCCTTTTGATTTCTCTGCAATGAGTGGTCTGCTCAATGTAAGCTATTGTTTCTTTTCTTTTGTTATTTGCATTATATGTGTGGTGCTGCTGTGTTTACTGATAATTAACCCTGTTAATTTGTTATTGATGTAAAGTATGTTTGTATGTACTTCCGTTTTTGTACATGCATGTTTTTATAAGTCCTGGTCATGCGTTGGATTTGGTCCATTTGCAAGGACAATGATTCTGGGAATAGGTTTTATTAGGACAAAATTCTGAACTTTTTTCAGAGGTCTTCACACCCGTTGGCAAAAAGCATTCTTTAATATTGTAATCATTGTATACTGTTTTCTTCAAAGCTTTCCATATCATGATAGTGGAATCGGCCTTTTGTAGTTGCTGCCAATTTGGTCATGATAGTATTGTTCTTATGACTGCTATCTTTGTAATAATCTTTTAAGGCCTGTATACAACTGAGATTTATTGAAGCGTTTAAGTTAGGTGAAGCATTTGAGGACTTTTGAACTCATCGTATGGTTGACCCGACTCTTTCTCTTTTCATTTTTCCACTCACTAGGGAATGTCATTTGTCAGATGTAAACTCTGAATTACCAATGTATAATACTATTTCATTACGTGGACTTAAAGATACTTAAAATGTCAATATGCCACAGGATCCAAGTATCAAGGAATTGGCTGAACAAATAGCAAAAGATCCATCATTCAATCAGATGGCTGAACAGCTTCAGAAAACTTTGCATGGAGGAGCACCACAGGATGGTCTCCCTAACTTTGATAATCAGCAGTATCTTTCATCCATGCAACAAGTCATGGCAAATCCTAATTTTATGACCATGGCCGAGCGCCTGGGTAATGCATTGATGCAGGTATTTATAAAATTTCTTTATTATGTTTGTTACACAAATCTACCGATTGTTAGATAAGAATGTATATGCTGTCTATCACAGGACCCATCGATGTCTTCCATGCTTGAAAGTTTTACCAATCCGTCCAATAAAGTTCAGCTTGAAGAGAGAATGGCACGCATCAAGGAAGATCCATCTTTGAAACATATTTTAGATGAGATAGAGAATGGCGGTCCTGCTGTAATGATGAGGTTTATATACCATTTAAAAAAAATAAATCATATTTTATGGTTTCGGCATTTCCACAATAATTTGTTATGTAAATTGGCAAATAGTTTCTGAAGAAATTCTTTTTATCCAGATACTGGAATGATGAGGAGGTTTTGAAGAAGTTAGGACTAGCCATGGGCATTCCTCCAACCTCTGGAGAGGCAGCTGCTTCTTCTGAAAATTCTGGGCCAGAAGAAACAGAAGACGGGTTCACTGAAGACGGGTGCACTGAAGACGAATCAATTGTTCATCATACTGCTAGTGTTGGTGACATTGAGGTATGACATACTGGCTATTCACAATATGGTTGAAGTCATTTAAATGAAACTGTGAAAGACAAATTTGTAGTTGTGCTTGGGCATGAAACTTTGTTGGGTAGAAGGTGCAGATGTGGTTAGGTTAAGTTCATGCTGAATTTAAAGAGATGGGTGTAATTAATTTTCTTGCAGTTGGAAGTGAAACTGAGTTTCTGCATGAATTATTTAAGGTAATGTCAAAATGAATCACAATCAAGTAATTTAGTTATTAGGTTTTGAACTATCATTCTATAAGCTTTTGGAAGCTTCATATTGGGATCCCTTCGAAAAAGATATCAGTTTAGCTTCGAGAGTATGTGTTTCCTCTTACATATTTGTTACGTACTTACGTTACATATTTCCTCGAGAAAAATAAAATTCTTATTAGTTTGATCTGAGCTCTTCTATTCCCAACAACTCCTTGGTTTGACAATGATTCCATGTCTGTCATCACTTGTGGTAATATTATGATTAGCATAAAACTCGATTTAAGTATTATAGTAATATAGTCCACTAGGTTGGTGCCTTAAAGAAATAAAACACCTGCTGCAGAAGTTTTTTTTTGCCCTAAAATTAGAACACAACGTTATTGAGTTTTTTGAAGCAAGTTCTGGGAGATTTGAAATCATAAGTAAACCTACTCAATTGACTTATTTTCCAGACTTCCCTGAGTAACTTATAAGAGGGATGCTTTATGCCAGTAAAACACAATTTTTTAGGCATCTATTAACATTATTACAGCATTTGCGAGTTGCATATTTGAATTGTGTATACCCTTGTGTAAAGGTTGTATGCTTTTTTTTATTTGTTCACTTCGAAGGAAAGAAAATTTAACAGAATTATATTGCTCTTTTAGTATTTGTTTGCTTTTTATGCTTCATCTATTCAGTTATCCTGTTGTGAAGTTCCACCATTGTATTATTTATTTATTGGTATGATTTCAAGAAACTCATGAGAGCTAAGTATTTACACCAATCAATTAGGGATTGAAAGCTGCGCTAGCCTCTGGTGCTGATAAGGATGAAGAAGATTCAGAGGGAAGGACTGCTTTACATTTTGCTTGTGGTTACGGCGAGGTATGCTAATATTCAGAGAAATATTTTCTCATCTTTATGACGTATGGTTCCTTGTTTCTTAGAATTTACGTATTTGTTGTTGGCTAGTACCTTCATTTAGAACTATGGTGGAAAGCAACTGAAGAATGTAATGAGGCTCGGGATATTATTGTTTTGTAAAAATGCTATAGCATTGTGATTTTCTTCCATCACAGTGAACTCAGACAGTATTCCTAATGCTTGGTTGTGAACACGTAATAGTTTGAGTTTCAGTTTCTAAATCATTGCCGACTCAATGATGACACTACTGGGAACAATGGTGCTATGCTCATTTGAAATCAGAATATTAGATTCTAGCCTGGTTCCTGTATATATGGCTGAACTTGCTAGCACTATTTAGCCCTCTCTTCCTTCTAGGAGGGAGGGCTTGAATTTTACGATTCTAGTTTGGTTTTTCCAAATTCCAATGTATGGATTAAATATGCTCCTGATATTATTCCAGGTGAAGTGTGCGCAAGCTCTCCTTGAGGCTGGAGCAAAAGTAGATGCTTTGGATAAGAACAAGAACACAGCTCTTCATTATGCAGCAGGTTATGGCAGGAAGGAATGTGTGGCCTTGCTCCTTGAAAATGGTGCTGCAGTGTAAGTAGATTTTTTTAGCTTGTGCTTTGAAAGTCCTCAACTATTCATGCCAATTTTTTCCTACGTCTTGTAGTGATATGTGGTTAATTTAATTGTTCATTGTGTTTTGACGTTTTTTGTTTAATTTGCAGTACTCTGCAGAATATGGATGGGAAAACTCCTATAGATGTTGCGAAGCTAAACAATCAAGATGTTGTCCTCCAGCTTCTTGAGAAAGATGTTTTCCTGTAATTGCAAGGCATGCATGATGGATACAATGCCGTCACCAAAAAGAAAATGGAAAATTGAGGGGAAAAAACAAAAGCATGATATGGTGACTTTTGATTTCTTCCCGTCGCTGCGTTAAAACTAAATTAGTCACCATAAAATTTGTTATTTATAACTTGTAATGCATTTGTTTGTTACACTGCGTGATTATCAAGATTAGCTCCGTAATGGTTTCATTTCGTTGATACAGTTTCACAATCACTAAATTGTTGTCGCAAAATTCTCTTTTGGCTGGTTTCATGTTTATCTAATAATGAGATCCAGATCTGTTGGGAAAAGATATTTTAGGTTAGAGAAATGGGGAGTCCTGAGCAGATTTTGATACAAATTGTCTGTTTAATTTAATTAACCAAAAGTTCATGGAGGCATCCAGAAGAACCAATCCTTGCAGTTAACAAAATTTGGAATTTCTTGATACTCACCCTGTTATTTTCCACAACCATATTAAATAAAATTTATTTCGCAGAATGCTCCTTTTATATCTAAAAACATCACCATCCCATTCCACATACCACCATTAGTTCAGCACACCAATAGTATGTAACTATTCTACCTTTTTTTTTTTATTTTTTTTTTTACCAAGTTACACTTTTCTCTCTCACATCTTGCAATATCCTCTTATGTAATTGTTGATGTTCACTTCAACCATCATCATATCATATCGTGTTATTCTCTAACTCAATAATAAACCACTAACGGAATTATTAAACCATTAGGTGACCAACCCATTTGGGGTTGACCTAGTGGTAGGCTTGGGATCTTGGAGTTTTCTCCTCCAAAGGTCTTAGGTTCGATTCCCTCTGGTGCCAATTTCGGTGGGCTAAGTCCATACATAGCTTGCTCTGGCTTTAAATGGGGTTCCCGCAAGGGATTGGTCCCCTCGGATTAGTAGATTCTTGGATCGGATACCGAGTTTTAAAAAAAAACTATTAGGTGACCAACTCGTAGATCGACTTTACCTTTTGCCAATGCTCTACTCCTGAGTTCCTACACATTAGTACAAATGTGAGAACCACATTTAGTATCTAATACCCATTAATTTCTATAACAAAAATACTTGAAGAATAAGGCATAGATGTATGATCTTACCATAATGGAAGCAAATGCCCTACTTAACCACTCCTCCAACGGGCTTCAATGCTTGGATTGATGGCTTAGCAACTTCCTCGTTTTCATAGTTGCTTTTTTGACACTCACTGTATCTTAGTACACAAGTAAATGACCAAAAAATTCAGCGGCAGTTAACTGCTGGCGTGTTATTTAGTTATGAGCCAGCGGTAGTTAACTACCGATGGGATTTTAGTATTTTACTTGTGTTTTTAGGAAGTATTGAAAGTCAGAAAAACAATCTTCCCTCGCTTTTGCCGTCCCACATAAACTAGTGAGGCTTTTTCTCCCACTTCTTAATTTTTCATTAGTGACCATCAAAGTTCACAATGAAAAGTTCACAATGACACATTAAAATTACCTAAAAGCCCTCAACGACAGTTAACTGCCGCCCAAGGGACCAACGACAGTTAACTACCGCTGAGCCAACGGCAGTTAACTGCTGTTCACACCAATAAACAAAAACAGTGCAGTCTGCATTGGTTTTTCCAGCCATTTTAGCCTGTTTGTACCTGTAATTTCAAACGGCAATTCCGCATGAAATCAAACCGAAACAACAACATCCAGCAATCCCAAAGATCAACATTTTATAGTTTATCAATTAATCGGTAACATTCACAAAACCAATATTGCGTTAACATTTCACAATTGTTTGAAATTCGTCAAATTTTGCACATTATGCAACACATTACACGTAAAGTACATTAATTTATAATAAATGCGAAAATCAAATATATATATATATATATATATATATATATAGTTAAAGGTTAGTTACATATTAACCAAAAAAATTGGTCATTACATTATATATCCCAAAAAATACGTCGGCGTGTATCGACCAAAAAACGGATTAACACCGACCAAAAAGTGTCATATTTCATCTAATAAAAGTAAATCATCTAAATGTTCCAGAACATCTTCAAATTCGGCGTTTGCTTTAACCGGAGTGTCATCAAACATAATAGGATTGTCTTG
>Ga0315914_1002720_pt1 | contig 27023 bp, 17 predicted proteins | sample MpolenodulesMG_FD_203920 | JGI IMG/M metagenome (GOLD analysis project Ga0315914, IMG submission 203920) | Medicago polymorpha root nodule microbial communities from Los Angeles, California, United States - elongated nodules | ecosystem: Host-associated > Plants > Roots > Nodule | place: USA...
CAATGTCATTTCCATCAAAACATTTTTTTTTAATTTCAAACACATCATATTTCATAACATCAAGGCCAACGCATATACTATAATATCCTCATTTGCATCAATAATATTTTATTCAACCACTCATAAAAAGATACATACATGCAATCATACAAATTGAATATCACACTTAAATGGGAAGCAAACCACATCTGTTTTGACCAATGACATTTCTTAAAGAGGTGAGAAGTTGTCTCATTATTTTCTCTAAAATATATAACGAATCACAATTGATTCTTCATTTTAAAATGTCGGTTTGACCGATGGTTATGCACTTAGCATCCTCCAAGCAAAATAAACATGTTTTGGAATAATTTTTATTTTTCACAATTTTTTTCATACTTGATGATAAATTTATGCTCTAAGTTATGAAAAATAGTTACCACATGTCTAGCCATTAAGAAACGAGGAAAAATTACTGACCGTAAAGTACCTTACACAAAGTGAAATCTATGGCTTTGTTCTATTGCCATTTTCTTCTTATTCTGATTTTAATAATATCGAAAGAGTCAAAAAATGGTTCTACTTGAGCTATATGAATTGAGTTGATTAATATAGATATTAATTAACGCCAAGGTTTATACATAAATACTTAGATGATAAGGTTCATAAACTATTTTTAACGAAGTATGATTGTAATTAACAGGGACTTAAATGAATACTACTTTAATGAAAGTCATGATGAGTGTGTTGAAAAACACTCTAAACTTTGTATAATTTAATTTGTTGTTACAACTTTCTGGCAAATGTAACATGGATTCTACCTTAAGAATGATTTGATTTTCCAACCGATTATCATCATCATCAACTCAAAATTGTGGTTTAAACTCTTTCACTTTTAACGGGAACACTACAAAACTATAAAATGATGTTTATTGCTTTTAGTAATAGAAACTTGTCAAGTCTTTGACAGTTGATTCTTATAATTAATCCTCAATCCACATGGAAACGATATTTTAGTTACTCTTTATTACTTGTTATAGACTAAGTATACTTGCTCACTGTTTTCTAACCAACAAATAACATTATGGATCTAATACGTTATCTAATATTAGAGAACATATTGTTGTATTGCAGGTATATCGTTGTAATCAACCATAAGGCAACAATACAATGTATGCTAGTTGAATGAATGAAAATTGTGCGAATGTCATATGCTCTTGAAAATTTGTACACAGTAGTAAATAACCAAAACAAATTAGCATAAACATGATACTGAAATGAGGGTGACTATGATATTCTAAAACATGTCCAATTTTCAATTTCAAAATTTCTACTAAAAAAGATAAAACAAACCAGTACGTGACAACAATATGCAAGGTATGGCAAACATAATTCATGGACATATTCTGTTTCCCTCATACAAATACCTCCTTAATATCTGCATAACTCTAATACTTATGTATTGTAATGGTCGAACTTGAACTTGAACGTCTATTTCTTCTTCTATATATATCTTTGAAAATAAAACATTTCTTAATCTACAATATGCATGTAAAATAAAAATCTATAATATGTACTTTTGTGAGCACAAAATGATCAATAGAATCACAAAATTGATCAAATTCCTTTCCTTTTTTACCGTTTATTCTACTATTTTATAGACCTTTGTATAAACGATGTATTTTGATGGATAACCATACTATGATCAATTTCCTTAGCAATAACAATGTTCTTAGGAATACTTACCAGGAACAAAACCGATTTAAAAAGGAGAAACAATAAGAGGAATATACTCTGTCAATTGGTTAACAATTACCTTACATAAAATTGGTTAACGAATTCCTGTCTAGAGTGTTCTCATCATCTTTTAGAGCTAAGATCTTGATCTTTCTTATGCGAGTAACTGTCTTGGAAGATAATAACACTCCTGAATCATTTTACGATAATTTGTATTGGAGATTGTTCTCAGCCTTCCGTCATGCAAGTCATAAATAAGGATATTTTAACATCTATTATTAGTTTTGTAAACAAAAATTTATTTTTAATATCAAAAAAAAAAAAAAAAAGTGATGACATATGTTAATGTCATGATCCCAATTCCACCTATTCAATGCCAGCTTTCCATGCACCATATATGTCAATTAATTAATCAGAATGGATCTGATCCAACACCTAAAAAAGACACATATAAATACAAATTTTATTTTATAAATGCCAGCATTTGATCTCATATTTACAATTTACCATATCACCTACTAGCTTGCTTACATAATTAATTAATTTATTTTTGTACAACATAACTAATCCAAAAAAAAAAACACAAATTTATCTGTATAGTATATATAGATAGATAGTTGTGAGAAAAAGAAAAGAACTCGAAGATAAAATGACAGTGGCAATAGGAAAGTGGAGCAAAAGCGTAGATCACGGACCCCGCACATGATTTGGTGGAATTGGGAAGTGATACACACGTGACACCAAAAAGATATCTCCATTTGGTAAAATAAACGATGATGTAATTTAATCAGAGATAAACACAAAAAATAGATGATGGGTCCTACCAATAAATAGATCCTACCATATTATTTTATATTTCTTTTCAAAAAAATAAAATTGTGTCTTTATCTTTTTAAATAAATAAAATAAAGGAGATGATTTTAACTCACCGGACACAAGGTTAGAAAAAGAGTATCTTCCATATTTTCTTTCGCAGAATTTCCGAATCTGACCCCACCAACATCATTATTTTATTATTATTATTTTTCTCATACTTAGTTTCGCTGCGTTGAAACGCGCTCTGTCCAAACCAAAATACGCAAATAACAGTGCAACACGCATCTTCTTCTTCTTCCTCGCAACCACCACCTTGTATTATTTTATTTCATGAGATCAAATCCATGTAACGTAACACAACAATGGAATCAGAGAAAACAACCCTTATGATCCTTGGATCATACACAAAACCATCATGCTCAATCCTATTTCTCTTCTTCACCTTCCTCACCATCCTCTCCCTTCAATTCTCCACCCGCTCTCTCTTCCCTCTTTCCATTCTCCTCTCCCAACAACCATCCCTTTTGGATCCCACCACCTGCTCCGTTTTCTTCCACAACGTCCCTCCCAGAAAAATTATCAAGTCTATCGTTGATTTCGGCGGAGTTGGCGATGGCAAAACCTCTAACACCCAATCGTTTCAGAGAGCTATTCGTTACATGCAACGTTTTCAAGGCAAAGGTGGCTCCCAGCTTAATATTCCCAATGGGACATGGCTCACCGGTAGTTTTAATCTCACCAGTGATTTCACACTTTTTCTTCATCATGGTGCTGTTCTTTTAGGTTCTCAGGTACCATCATTTCTTTTCTTTTTTTTTTATTTCTATTTTCACCTTTTGAATTTTAATTATTATTATTATTATTATTCTGTTTTAATATATTGTTACGTTTTCATGTGAAAATTAACTAGGCTTTCCACCTGCAATTTGGGTTTTGCATGTGATTTTGATCATTACTGTCTTTAGTGACAAAAAAGTTGAAATAAATCATGTTATTTTTAATTTTTATTTCTAATTAAATTAAATTTGTTGTTTTCTGTGTATCTTTATTAAGAAAAGTTGTGAGATGTTGCTTTTGACTTCTTTATGCATGGTTGTACAATTAGTGCAATCACATGGAACCCACCAAACCAAACCAACCAAATGATGTTTGTTTAACTTTCTTTTGTTACTAATTATACTTTTGGAAATTTGATGAAAATGTTATTATTTTAATTTTTATTCCACATTTTACAGGACATTAAAGAATGGCCTATTATTGAACCATTGCCATCTTATGGAAGGGGAAGAGAGAGGTTAGGAGGAAGACATATTAGCCTTATTCATGCAAATGGGGTCCGTAATGTTGTCATTACAGGTAAACAAAAATTAAGTACTTTTTTCCCCTTAATTGCAATTCCTTTAGTATTGTAATAATAACTAATGGAATTAGATTATTTAGACAAAAAATTACCTAATGTAGTGACCAGTGAATGACTACTTTTCAAGGAAAAATCCAACCACTTAATTTTTTTTCTTGTCGATATAATCAATTAACTTGTTTAGTTCAAGTTTGTGAAAACCTGTACAATATATGGTCCAAATATTGCTCATATGAATTATATCATTTTGTAGGAGAAAATGGAACAGTGGATGGTCAAGGGAGGATGTGGTGGGAACTTTGGTGGAACAGAACATTAGTGCACACAAGAGGCCACCTCCTCGAACTCATGAACTCAGAAAATGTTCTTGTTTCAAACCTCACTTTCAGAAATTCTCCGTTTTGGACCATCCATCCTGTTTACTGCAGGTCTGTTCTTTTACAGCACATTCTTCATAGTTTTCTCTTTAAGTTGATTTTATTGCGGAATATTATGGATATTTTTAGTGTTATATTATGCATAGATGTCCTGTTATATTATATATATTGGATGCCCGGTTAAAGAAAATCAGTTCAATTATGTCTTGTACGTTGCTAGCATTTGTAATTGCATAAACTTTGAGGTTTAATAAAATGTTGTGTTTTGATTCAGTAATGTTGTGATCAAAGGGATGACAATCTTGGCTCCTCTTAATGCCCCAAATACTGATGGCATAGACCCAGGTTTGTACTTTGCAATTATTTACCTCTTTATTTATTGTGTTCTGTTATCTTGCTTTTTTGTTTCCTTGTTATGCTTAAATTCAAGTGAACAAATGTTAATACAAATCGTTTTATAGTCTCTTACAAGTGAATTTCCTTTCTCATGATTCAGACTCGAGTAACAACGTGTGTATTGAAGATAACTACATAGAAAGTGGGGATGATCTTGTAGCCATCAAAAGTGGTTGGGATCAATACGGAATCGCCGTGGCTAAGCCTAGCACAAATATCATAGTAAGGAGAGTTTCAGGAACTACCCCAACTTGCTCTGGAGTAGGAATAGGCAGTGAGATGTCTGGTGGAATTTCAAATATTACAATTGAGAATTTGCACGTGTGGAATTCTGCAGCAGGTGTTCGCATAAAATCTGATAATGGTAGAGGCGGGTATGTAACAAATGTGAGTATAAGCAATATAAGAATGGAGAGAGTGAAGATACCAATTAGGTTTAGCAGAGGTTCAAACGATCATCCTGATGATGGGTGGGATCCAAAAGCTGTTCCTAGATTTAAAGATATTTTAATCAGCAATGTGGTCAGTGTAAATTCAACAAAAGCTCCAGTTTTGGAAGGTGTGAAGGGTTCATCGTTTGAAGGCTTGTGCTTCAAGAATGTTACTCTTCTTGGTGTAGCCTTATCTGCAACATGGCATTGTGAATACGTAGCTGGTTTCACCAATGGGGTGTCCCCCGTTCCATGTCCTGAGTTGCACAACAATGGCACTACATCCTGGTGTTGACCTTGCTGATTTACTTTGTGTGGATCATGAATGGCTCTAAATTCCAGCTATGCTGAAAACCAGATCAGTTGGCCCATATTGTTGCTTGATTGAGCAAGCAGTTTTTCGAGTCCTGCTCAAGCGGATTATTTTGCTACACATTAAAAATGAGCTGCAATAATGGATTGGGCTCGTGAAGCCTGAATTTATCTGACGTGAGATCTTCCTTTCTGCATATGGTGACATTGACAAATAATCCGTTCGGTTTGAGATTTGCGATTGGAACGTGTAGGAGTACCATTTGAAATTGATTGATTTCAGGTCATTCTCCCTCGCTCGCCCTGGTTGGTGGCTAGATAAAGTGGAGTTGCGCCTTAGTTTTAGAGGGGTAACCAATGATTTTTGTGTTTTCCATAACTAGATCATTTTCTTGAACATTAATGTTGTATACAGTTTTTTCACCGGGAGAAAACCCAAAATTTGAATACAGGAGAGACAATTTTGATTCAGCTTCAAATCTTATTACTCCTTGATACTGAAAATTTCATTTAAAAATTAATTTATTTAATGTTTTTCTTTAAAGCAATGTACTTCCTAGCAAAGCCAGCAGTGAACTCCAAGACTGTCATAACTTGTATTTCTGGCAACCCCAAAACACTCATCTGCAAAGACCTGTTACATCATTCAATAGTCAAGACCTAGCAAAATGGTATATTTACCTAACTTGTATAATGGTAAAGCTGAGAATCAAGATGAAGATGAAATCCCATTCTTCATTTTTCTTCATGTTCCTTGTTGTAGCCTTTAGCAGCATACAAATAAGCTTAGCAGACTGTGGTAATCTACAGGACACATGCCCCACATCATCAAAAAAGCAGACAACATTCATCAATGGTTTCTCTTGCAATAACCCATCTAACACATTAGCTCATGATTTCAAGACCATGGAATTAAGCAAAGCAGGTTCAAGAGATGATTCTGGTTCATCAATCAACATCGTCACAGCTTCTAAGTTCCCTGGCCTCAACACTCTTGGTATCTCAATTGGTAGAACAGACATCGAAGTTGATGGGATTGTGAACCTCCATAATCATCCAAGAGCTAGTGAGATGATCTTTGTTAAAGAAGGTGTATTGGAAGCTGGATTTCTTGATACACAAAACAAGGTTTTTCAGAAGTCTTTGAAGGAAGGTGATGTGTTTGTGATCCCTAAGGGCTTGTTCCATTTCTTTCTAAATCGTGGTGTAGAAGTTGCAACTGTGTTGTCTGTGTATAATAGCCAAAATCCAGGGCTGCGATCTCTTAATGCCACACCACCCTCTTCTTCTGAATCAGTAGAGAAGATAAAGAGGAAGCTTACATCACTTTATGAGTTAGAACTTGATAATGTTAATGATTTGAGTTTGGCTGTGTCGGAGATTATTTACAGTTAGCTGTTCCAGTGTTTTGTATCATCACTTGGTTTGATTGGGAACTCCCTTTCAAACTATAGTTCTATTTGTTGCACAATGTTACTATTCACATTTAAGGCATGCTATATGAGTTGCTGGTATATATTTGTTGCTATTGATGAAATGGTAATGATATTTGTAGTTTGAAATATGATTTTTTTCCACTCCTTTTTCTTTTTCTCTTTCATGTCTACATTCTATCTTATCTAACTTCATCAGATTTAGTACTTTCTACATCGCCCTCTCTCTCTATTTATCTTATTATACCCCACTCCACTGTATGAGATTTTTTTTCCCTACAGTTTCTTGACAAAACAAAACCCTTTTGGAGTGGAGAGAGATGGTGTTTTCATGCCCTTTGTTTCAGAAGTTAGTTCTCCTCTTTGATGAGACCTTTTTTTATAGGAAAAAATTTAGATTACGGGAGACAGATTCTTATATAAGGTCAAAGAAATTCATAAATCTCAATGAAAACATACAAAGTAACTTACATATAATCTATCAATTAAATAATTCTGAACTTGAATCTAAGTCACAATTGCTTCTTTTAAGAAAAAAAAGTTCAAACTATAATTTAAGTCAACGGTATAATTCTTGACCACCCCATAAACAAATAGCAAGGCTTGGGTAAGAAGCAAAAGTCCCTTTGCTTTAGAGAGGAGAGTACCTTAGACCTACCCAAGTATTTTAGGCTTTGATGTTGGGAAATTGTATAAACAGAAAAATAAGTTTGAAATTATCTTTTTTTGTTAACATGTCATTCGTAGGACACATGCGAAACATAAATCATAGGACATGCACATTACAATATCCAAAATCATCTCTTGAATCTGCATTGAGTGAGATGAAAATACTTGTGCGTAATTTTATTTTAATTTTGAAAATATTATAAAGAGAATTAGTTGATTTGAAAATTATTCAAAACCCTTCAAAGCCCTCTTCCAATATTTGAGTTCCCCGTCTAGGGTTTAGTCCAATGGACAAATATAAAATTCTCATATAAGGTGGAGAGACTACTCACCATTCTCTTTACTCCTTCCTTTATCATCAAAACCTTCCCCCTCCCTTTCCCTCCAATTTCGTAAACAAAGTCTAAGGGGGTGAACCTTCAATACCTGTATGATTTCTTGCAGCATATGGTCACCAGTTTCCTTCCTCAACATATTATATCAAGATGCAAAACCAGGAAGAAATAAAACAGTGAATCTAAAAGCTAAGTTGTATATTATATCCACCCCCAGCCCAAAAAGCAATAAAGACACATAACCACCCTTTGAAACATTGCTCCAGGATGAAATCCACTAATTCAATAACAGAATACATAGTTTATTGTATCAGTAATGCACATCCCACTCACCCTATAAGTAAATAAGGTGGTATTTTCATCTACAAGGGTCCAAGTACAACTAGCTCCAGCCTGTTAAGCCAAACCTATCAGCAAGATTGTACATGACCAACTGGTCCCAGACAGGGCCAAAGAGACGTTCCCCTCCAATGGAAAATGTAAGAGCCCAGGAACAAAGAAGCATCGCAAATACAGTAAAACCAACGGCAGACCCAACAACATCTGCACAAAGATATCCAACAAATCAATGAGGTTTTCCATTTAGTACAAGACAAACGTTACTAATACACGAGAAAGGAGGGAAAACAGAGTAAAAAAAAAAGTTTTCCATTTGGTACATGACAAACGATACAAATATACGAGAAAAGAGTAAAAACAAAGATTCTAGTGCAGTTACACCTTGTGTGTGGAAAAGGCTAAAACTGCTTCACTCCATTCAGCATTTCTGAGATTAATTCAAATGGAAAAGGGAATGTGGTTCTAAAAATATTGAAGAAATTCATTGTACTTCACTAATATGTGAATAGATTCAACAATTCAACCGCAACCACCAATTCTCATCCCCTTCCCATCCAAAGACATAATATAATCAAGCTATGCAGCCTCCTCAAACCAATGTAATTTATAGTTAGAAACCAACAATTATCAGAAGCAATAAATCGCGATCATATCAACTCTTTAGAGCTCGTTTGTTTTAAAAAAGTTTGAAGAAAAAAAAAACTATTTTTTAACCAAAAAATCACTTTTATGATTTTTACAGTGTTTGTTTTAGAGTTGTAAGAAATCCATTTTGTTAAAAAAATCATTTTTAGCCTCGTAATGAAAAGCCATTCCTAGTAGCTATTCCAAAATATACTTTCTCTAAAAACAAACAAGGAACTAAGTGCATGAGCTTCAACTCGTAAAAAAAATGATTTTTTAACAAGAACTCGAGTGTATGAGCTTCAAATCATAAAATAAAATATTATGATAGTAAACAAACGGAAATCAGCTTCAGTTTTTTTCAAGAATCTCTAAAAAGAAACCTCTAGATTTTTTTAAGCCAAAACAAACACACCCTTATCAACAATTGATTATGAAATCAATGCCACTGTGTTGAATAATCAAGTCTTAATTCCTTCACTTCACTCTAAATTCAGGCAAATCCCAAAATTGAATACATCAATTCTATCTATCTAATGTGTATGAATCATCCTAATAACTTCCAGAATAAAAAAAAAGATTGGAAATTGAAGAAGAAATGAGAAAAGGGGGAAAAGTACATACAGGGGCGAATGCGAGGGAAGGAATGAGAGTGACGAATGACAGGCCAGAAGTAGAAGCAATTAACGGCCCAAAGAAGAGGAAGAAGTGCGAATCCGAATTTGTAGAATCTTCGTGCGTATTTCACAGATTCTTCCTCTGATAGTCCCAATGGACCGTCGATCGTTGGCCATAACGGAACCGATAAAGCCAGCGGATTTGGATTGGTATTAGGGTTGTTGGTGTGTGATTGTGAAGACTCCATAACTTCCGATCTATGCTATGCTATTATGAACGAATTTGAACAAAGCTATACTGTTTCTTCTTCTTTCTCTAATCTTTGTTCTTTGAGATTCACGTGTCACACCTAATTGTGGAAACTCGTACTTCTTCATTATTCAACTCCCACTTCCTCTTTTACATTTTTACCTCACTTTTACTTTTACTTTTACTTTTACTTTATTATATTTTCAATTTTTTTAGGCATTTTACTTATTGTTTCATTATAGACTCAACCGAGTTAAGCTCTACGAAAATATGGTTAAACCTAATAAGTAATAACTTATAAATTTAATTTTAAAAAATTGATGTGATCAGTTAGTTCGTTTAAAAACTTATTTTATATAATAATTTGATCCAAGTTTAAATAGATTAGTGAACTAGCAAACCAATGACTTTAAACTTTATTTTGATGTTTATATTATAGAGAATTCGACTATGGATATGTTTGATTTCAATTCTAGAGCGGCCAAAATTGATTCTGAAAGTATAAAATTGATCTAACATGTTTGATTATTTGCAAGTGACTTTGCATTCTCAAAATGATTTTTATGCACAAGTTTTTAGTTCAACTTATTTTTACATAAATGTATCTATTTTTTTCATCGCAGAACCAGACATACACATGGATGATATCATATTTTAGTTGTAATTTATAGTGAAAATTTAATTTAGATTAATAAGCCTAAAATACATCATCCATTATATTAAAAAGTTTTGAGTTGTTGGTGGACCTTTTCAGTAAAAAATTTAGAGTTGCTAAGCTGAACTGATTGACTGTTTATTATGTGCTAATATTCTTTTTTAAGAGATGTACTTGTACTAAAAAACAGAACAAATAAGTGATCTGTACATCTGAAACCTTCACATGAGAATGTGACCCTTGTCTCAAGATGCAACATATACCTTTTTACTTCATTTCCACGAGAATTTTCGCATCAAACAAATTGTTAAGTGATACACGAGGACATTAAAGTCACATGATACAGAATCCAACATAAAAAAGGTTGGTGGCGAATTTTTCCTCCATTGCTAGCAATGCAATCCGAGCAACTCTTCCCGAATTAGATCCAAACGAACAGGGGCCAAAAACTATCCCTCTGAGAGAAGTAATCATGAACTCGCACAAATTGCACCTCTCTAAAAGGTGAGATATTTTAACTGATATAATCATCTCTTTGACGACACCTCAAAATCCCAGGTTGAAGTTCTAACTTCACCCCGGAAATCAAATACCACAGATCATAGAAATTCCTTATACTGCTCTTCAGGATTGAGATCTCTCCCGCATTTTGGCTCTAGCAAAAAGTACTCCTGCCAAAAGACCTACAATTTGCATTTCTACCTTCAGCGTTGAACCAAGAATGTAATACAAACTTGTACAAGATTTACTAAAAATAATAACGGTAACAATAAATGCAAACTTTCAGTTAATGTAAAAAACTAACCAAATAAAATGCTAGCAGAGTTCTCCAAACTAGTAGGAACTTTAAAGAGAAGGATGCCAGCAACTGAGAGTGGTATCTTATTCAGCGAACCTACAAGACTGCAGATGACTAGTTATTAGTTATGTGCTAAAAAGAACTATACTTTTTCTGATATAGCACAGCGTTCTAATAATCATGCATAATTAGTTTTGACTTGAGTTAAAACCATGGTGAATGCATATCATTAAGTCCTACTATTCCCAAAGTCCAATTTAATATATTGATTGGGAATCATAACTACAATTAAATTTGCCGCATTTACTGAAACCAAGTGTGTGTATATCTGAAGAGCCACAATTGGAATTTCTGACCACACCTGTAAGTTGTAGCCCCTGTTTGATGAAGAAACCACATGGAGGTGAAGCTAATTGCTAGACCCAAAACTCCACTGAAGGTCATCACTAACCAAAAGCTAGGTAATCTCAGAAGTGGCCTGTCAATTGAAATACATTAATATATTTAATACTGAAATTTGCAAAACGAAAATATAGGTCATAGATTTTTACTTTTGAAATCAATATAACAAACAAAAAGCACATTTCTGGAGATTCTAGATCTGTTTATTGTTTAAAGAAAAACAAGCACGTAGTTAAAGATGAAACATATGATGTATCACCTCATATAACGATTTCACAGACAAAATGTGGGAGAAAACTCACGTTCTTAAGAGATAATCAACCTCATTGAAAACAAGCATCAGGAAAATTCCCAAAGGCAAAGAAAGAGTGTTGTTCAACAAGACCATCGTAAACTCATTTAAATGTCCAGATTTAGTATATTGCTTTGCCGTATCCATGACCCTTCGTAGGGTCAGCTGCAATAATGAAGAAAAACAACCAACTAATCAGCACACTCAACTAAAAGCTGAAAACTGGTGCTATCTATGTATTGTAAATCGAAACCAAACTAAACCTCTTCTATTAAGAAGTGTAAATTTTATTTGAAAAGCATCCAGGCAGTAACAGAATGGTAAGAAAAGTAAGTACAAAAAAAATGAAACTTAAAATTATAAAACACTAATACTCACAGAATATGATGCAGTTAAGAAACAATTTAGTGTCTGCCACACGTAGCCAGTTGCATTAAAAGAGAGATCAGTAATCCCTCCAGTTATTGCTGAAATGATCTGCAAGGAAAAGGGAAACTTTTTCAGTCTGTCTTGTTTAAAAACATGAGATGTTTGGTAAAGCACGTATCCAAAATTGGTGATTGGTTCAAGATCATCATAACAATGAAGAGTTTCAAGTGGCAAAAGAAATCCTAAAAAATATTTATAGTAAGTATGAATCAAAAGAGAAAAGTCATGCAGCCAGCATGACAGATCCCTGCAGAGTATTCCCAAACATCAACCGTAACTGTCTAGCAACTATATCATACTGAATTTGGAATAAAAAGTTTATATTAATATCTTCTAACTAGCTTAAAACACCAATTCCACTCCAGCCATCATTTATGATACCTAAAAAGTAGAGAAAGAAAATATAACCCACTAAATTCAACCTTTGGAAACTACAATAAAGCAGTATATTGTCAACAGCACCGTTTGTAGTAGATGTACGTAAAACAAACCAGAACTTAAAAGGTAAAGCATGTGAGTACATTAATCCACATCAAAGTGGGGTATCAAACACAGAAATCATAAGTTTCGTATGTTAATCTTTTAAACATACCATTAGAAATAGAGCAGCCCAGACTCTGCCTTCGTGGTGCTTACTGAACAAGTACATTTCACCAACGGCGGTTATGACATTAGTAACATTCTTCAAGACTGTCACCATAGCTACATTAATGTATTTCAAACTGCACGTAGTACAAACGAATAAGCAAAACAATGCAATCAAGCAACAGAGAGTAAGAAACTGCTTTATGCAATGTAAATCCATAAACTGAGACAGGAAAAATTGAAACGTGAAATGTTTGACGATAAAAAATTAACATCCTTGAGTTCAGAGCCTGTGTGCTCCCCAAATATAGGAATAGTGTTTCCTGGACCAATATCAGCGAAAAGTTTCAATTTCATTATTACACCAGAATACTCATAAATGGAATCTCTCTGAGCACATTCCACATGCTACCACTTTTTTTTTTTTTTTTTTTTTAAATCAACGCAGTTTCATACCCATCAGCAAACAGAAAACTATTCTTTTTAAAAAATAAACTCAGTTATGTACCTAGTACCTACCACTAAACAATAATTAGGAAAGATACACTTGAGACGAGATTAGATTTCAAAAAACTGGAGGCATAAAACATTACAAAAACCAAAGCCATTTTCCATGACGGGGACATTAATCAAATGAAGCCCCAATATCTTATTATAAATAATGCCTAACGACAAATCAGTTAAAACCAAATCCATATTAATGGTTTGGCCATGGCCTATAGTTTTTGGCTTCCTTTTACCTCTAATTAGTGAACATCCTTCAAGTAGTCTACCCATCTTACAGGTGCTTCACTCTGTCTTTTTCAAAAAGGCTCTAATCACCGAAGCTGAGACTCTTATCATTTCTAGCCCTAACTTTCTATCTAATGCTTTCATTCTTAATCTTATTCTGTGAAGTGTAACCACTCTTCTACTGTAATACTCTCATATCTGTAACACTGAGCTTAATTTTGTTAATTTTTACCACTCAATCTCATACAAATTACAGATCTTATAGTTGTGTTGTCACAAAAATATTTATGTTTAAGAGGAGCCTATCTGTCACAAAATACATCAAAAGCATTACTTCATTTCACCTATCTTGCTTAAATTCTACAGTTGGCATCCCCTCTATTGACAACTGTACTTTCATTTTAAATGATAGATGTAAAATACTTAAATTGTAATCTGGTATGTTGTCTAACTTTTATCGCTAGGCTAATGGTAGTGTGGCTCGTCCTAAACTAAACTAAACTTATATTTCAAACGCTATTTTCCCTTCCACTTCCGAAGTTGTGTGTTATCTCCACATCTCAAACTTATTAACTAACAGGCCTTGTTTGGATAAACAAACTAATTTGCAGCTTATAGCATACATGTTTATCATGATAAGTGCATATGTAGAAGCTATTTCTATAACAAAAGATAATATTAAATTGTTTATATCTTGGCTATAAACTGTTTTCACAAGATATCTTGGAGAACTTATAAAAGTAAGCCAAACACAGCTTATGAACATGTCATAAGCTGTTTTCATAAGCTCTCTCAAACAGTCTCACTAGCGTTTATGCTCGTAGATAAACTCAAATAAGGCAATCCAAACAGGCCCATTATCATATGAAAAAAGCATATGAAACATAGATAAATATTATAAAACCAGTCACAAAGTATCTGCCTCCATCATCCCCTTTGGAAGATGATTGACATATTGTAACGAAAGTTAAAAGTAAATATTATAATAGCCACAAAGTTGAAGATTTCATACCTAAACATGCTTGTAATTAGCATTCCAACAAATATAACATTGACAGGAAACCAGACTTTAATCAACCTCCATGTTAGTGGTTCAGTTGAAACTAAACCCAAAAGGCTCAACACGGACACAATTATCACCGAAATCAAATTCTGCATCCACAAAAATATCAACCTTTACATCATCATTAAACTATACAGATCTAAGGGCCTGATTTGATTGACTTATATGAGCTTATCTACCAACTTAAGCACTTGTAAAACTGCTTGTGAGAACTTATGAAAACAGCTTATGCCATGTTCATAAGCTGTTTTTGGCTTATTTCATAAGCTCTCCCAGATAACTAATGAAATCAGCTTATAGTTTATACGAAAAAAATTAAACTTAATTTTTTCTTTTGTTATAGAAATAGCTTATAATATGCTATAAGCTGCAAAATAAGTCATTTATCCAAACAGGGCCTAAGTTAGAGAAGAAAACACACAAAAGATAAATAGAGAATTAAATTACCTGATACACCATCAAAGATATGCCAGCATTAAAATCGTAACTAGAAAGTACAAATTTGTTAACTAAAATCATGCCACAAGAGGAAAGACAATAAGCAAGTCCAGATAATAAGGCTTGATTGTGAACTTTAACAACAACCCTTCCATTTCTGGAACCTCTTTCTTTGCTTTTTTCCAACAGCTTCCCTTTTTCTTCATCACGTTCATCATCTGAAGAAGACTTCATTTTCATGCTACTCTGCCAATCTCGCCGCTTTGAATCGCGGCGGTGCGGAGCTCAGTTCCGACCACCAGCTCTGGTTGCGTTGAGTGCAGTACGATGTGAAAGTAGAGAGAAACGTGAAAATGAAAAATTGTTCTTTTTCACAAACCCTTTGTTTGTTTGTTTGTTTATGATCGAGGAGAAAAACCCATGAAGGGTTACGAGTTTAATAAAGAGAATATTGGATGAAGAGGGAAGAAAAATATTGAAATTATTTGAGGGTTTGAATGAACCCAGAAAGGAACAAAAGGGGTTCTGAATTAAAAAAAAAGGTACCAACTTTTGTGGATATTTCAACTCAATATTGGGTTCATGTATGTAATAGCTTTCGTTTTCAATTACACACACTCCAAAACTCATGTGCTTCTTCTTCAATTACGTCTGTGATTTGATTTGATTTCATTTCACTTCATTTATTTTATTTTATTTTTGATAAATTGATTTCAGTTCATTTATGTTTAGCTTCATTTCCATTTATTTATATTTTTATTAAAGGACTGTGCGTGCATCGTGCCCCACATGGAAAAAACTATAATAATAACCACAATAATGGGAAAGCACAAACACATTTTTATTCAGTAGTGACTGTATCAACTTGTTATATCTAGGTGTTGACCAAAATGAGTTTTATTGATATTCGGCTAGAATCCACTGACTTGTGGTGTGTTTGGTGCTTCTGTGTTTGTACCACCGAAACTGACATTTCATTTGGCCATCACTTATGAAGAGAGAGTTCCAAATACTTTTATCATAGTGGACTTGTTCTGATTTTTCAGTTACATTTCAACTAAATATTGCAATCATACTTTCACCTTAACTACTACTAATATTGATAAAACATTTGTTATTTGAACATCAAGTATACACATTTTGAACAGACAGTATTGACATCAAATTTTAATCTTCAAAAACCATTTCTATTGATAAAATAACGAAGGCGATAGATGAGAGTAAGCCCCCAACACGTATTCCATTTCTAATAAAAAAACAACTAAGTTTTGTATAATTTAGTCAAAGCATGGGCCATAACCAGTAAGAGAATATCCATAAAGTGGCAGAAAGTAGATAACTGGACGTGGTTCCAAAAGTAATCAGAAAATTTATAGATCAATAATTTCTTCAGCATCATATACAAGAACAATTACCCTTTTCAAGGTGTTGCCCGTCCCGGTGGCTTATAGTTTGGATGGAGAAATTTTGGACAGGAAAACAAAGATGGGGGTAATTTTTCATTTTAAACAAATATTCCCCTTACTTTGAGTTTTTTTTTCCAAGGGGAAAAATAAAATGAGATACTAATGGGTAACCTTTCAATCATGTGAGTTTAGTTTCAATGCCTAACAAAAATGAATTTCAGATACAAAGATAATTTATTTAAGAATTAATCTGGTTAATATAGGCAGCTTGTCTGGCTTCGATAAAACTCCTTATGCTTGCCGCATCTCCTTGCATGACTACCTTTCCATCCTCCATGTAGATTGCACCATCTGCATACTCTAGTTCTTCCAAACGATGAGTGACCCATAATGCTGTAACTTCTTCGGAAGTATCCAGACAGTTCCTAACTGCTTTGATAACACCAACCTTAAGGAAAAATGCAAAACAAATATCAGCAAGTGTTGGTCTTGCACCAAAACTATCTAATCTATTAATTTCAGATCTACTGATATTAATAGATCTAACTATAAGCACGATTAAGTGAGGTCATGTTTCGAATAGAAAGGCATGCATATTCAAATGTAAGAAAAGTTAAAATAAACATTGCCCCAGCGCAGCGACATTGTTATCTGTCAGTGTGCTAATGTCAGATGCAGATAAAAGGCAAAGGAAAAGAAAGGATATAAAGAAGAAAAAAAAGAACTGTGATTGTTGCTAGTATTGTTTCCTAAGTAGCCAGTAATTTTTACCTAAATTGCTGCAATTTCAAGATCTCAATCTTCAGGATTTTTCACAAATATGACATCACAAACATGGCTATCGAATTGAGATTCAAATCGAGAATTTGAAGATATATTTTCAAAATCGTGAATTGGATATTATTATGAATCGTATGACATGATCAATAAAATTTGACATTTTTAAGTAAAAACAACTGAAATGCAAAAAGCATAAGCTGATACTGTGATACATCATGTACAAACTTCAAAATAATTCAAGATTCATGTCATAAATCAAAATGAAAAGAGTTGCTGGGCTGGCTACACAAAGTTCAAGGACAAGTTGCAATTCATCATTAGGTGGTTTTGTGGTTTGGAGAGAAGAACATAAAGCTTGAAGCAATAAGGGATTGTGGGTTCAATTTGTCTACAAAAAGGGATTGTGTGTTCAACTTCCTCCACTAACATTTCTAACAACTAATTATTGACATTTAACATTTTCAAAAACAGAAAGTTGCAATTCATCATTAATGAATCAATATTCATGTTGTGATATCCAAAGAATAGACAAACATAAATTTGTATTGATTGGGTACAATTATGTTTTGATTTGAGATACAATTAACAGGTATCACAAGATATTGACCATGATCACAAGAAAATGAAGGTATAGAACACCACAATTTATAGATCACCTGGTCAGTTTCATCTAGAAATGTTGTGAGCTCATCCAACAACAGAACCTTACAAGCTTCTGCTAGAGCACCAGCAATAGCAACCCGCTGCTTCTGACCACCACTCAAAGTTTGGACAGATCTCTGGACATTGCAACAGAGAGCAAATTCACTTAGTATATATATAATTCACACATTTGTTTCGGTGTTCAAGGTTGAAGTCCATAATACCTTCATGTAGTCAGATAAACCAACAGCATGTAAAGCTTGTGACACCCTGGATCTGACTTCATCGTCAGCTAAATTGATTTTACCAAGACCAAATGCAACATCAGAATCTACTGTAGGCATCACCACCTGCAACAAACGCAATACTATTATACTACACACTTTACAGATTAGTATATACACACACAATCAAGTTGTATGATAAAAAATGGTGGAACTGTTTCAATAATTATAGATTGGTAACAAAATCAAGTTTTTAATTTCACATTTAGTGAATGATTATTTTGGATCACAACAGTTTAATCTGAACTGCAGACATCAAGATAATATTCAAAGGAAGATTAAACAAAAGTATATCTTAGTAAGTATATCTAACTGAATGATTCAAATTCATAAGAAAGCCTCATCGACAATGAAACTTCTATGATCGATTGTTATTGATTACAGTATGCAGAAAAGATAAATCAAACAAATTTGTTGTGCTCTGTAATGAAGAAAAATTTAGAGGGAAAATTTGGAGAAGAACTGACATGGCGTGCACTAAACTAAATTAGTGTCCTCTCTTTGCCCTTTCACAAGGCACCCTGTATCAACTATTGATATGCTGGGCTTTTACATATATCAAAACCTGACTATGCAATAGCAAACCTAACCATCACTGTTAACCAGAAAAACAGAATCGAACCTGTTGGACTTAAGAAAACATTTGTCGTTTCCGCTAATATTTGCAAAAGTGTCATCTTTAGTTTTTGTCTTGTTTTCAGATATTTATATAGGCACATTGAAAACAACTTTTTATGGCAGATACTGGTTAAAAAGTAAGTGTGAAAAGTATTTATTGAAAAGTACAGCCATTAAATGACGTACGGATCAATAAATAGTTTCCATTTTTAATTCCTAAACCAATGACCTTAAGTCCCCATTAACAAGACCCCTCTTAAACTATTAGTGAAAACATAAAAAGAAAGTGAGAAACTAACTGTCAGTGCCACTTCTTACACTTTGAGATGCAAAGGAAAAATAAGGCATGCTTTTTCAGAACAAAAGATTGTAGAAAATCACGCAACAATCAAATCTCTAGAATGATGATCGAATGCTAGTTGTAGTCAGTTCGGACTCAGGACTGACCATGGCAATAAAAACTGTGGAATGGAAACTATGATAACAGAAGGGAGTGTTTGTTTGCTTGCAAAATAAACAAGGCATGTGGAAAGGTTGGAAAATGCCTCAAAGCTGGCTTGAGCAGCTTAATTGTAGGTTGCGGTGTTAAGGGATTGGAATCACATATCCTCTTTGTATGTCTGTCCCTCTAATTGATAAAATATTTCTTTTCATACAGTAATATTCTCCCTCTTAAGTAGTTTCCATGGGCTGCTACTTTGTAATACCTTTTAAAACTCCCAGAAAGAAAATCCCATAAAAAATGAACTTTTATATACCTTTTTTCTCATCAAACTACATCTCAGATGAGCTATACAAATAGAGTCTACACACAGCAAAGAAACGATAGCAAGATAAGTAAAAATCAAAGAATTTAATTAATATACATTTTGATAAAAAAAAAATTATTTTTCCAATCAATTGGAATCGTAAATTCATTAAAAATATTTAACTTTAATCATCATCACCACCACTACTACTACATTTAAGTGACACATGATTGGTTGCGATTCGCAGTCACTGCAAAACTTTTTACACTAACATGGCTCTAGATTAAAACTTCAAATTTCAAATTTAAAACTCAAATCTAAAACTTCAAATTTCATTCCTCCGCCCTTTCTAACTTAACATAGCTTTAGATTTGATAAAGCACCCTCTCTAAAACATGGTTGTTGTAAAATTTTATAACAAGTTTTAGCCTATATTTTCATGGGAAGCAAATCCAGTGAATTAGCATTGAAAAAAAAAAGGAACCTGATGATCCGGGTTTTGGAAAACAAAACTTTTAGGCTCCTTCACATATACAGTTCCTGAAGTTGGAGCGAATAGACCAGCCAAAATCTTCAAGAGTGTTGATTTTCCACAACCATTGGGTCCAAGAAGCATCCAAAATTGCCCAGAAGGAATGCGAATTGAGCAATCTCTAAGAACTTGCACATCTTTCGTTTGCCTTGCGGTGAATGAGAAATTCAGATTACGACCTTCAATTGCAATACCATCCACGCTTTTGCCCCTGAAAAAACCGTCAAATACAGAAACTGGTTGAGCACAAAGTGTTTGAGAAAATGCCGAAATGAAAAATAAATTGAAAGTTAGTTATAAACCTTGTAGTTTTGGTGGGAAGTGAAGAATAGATAGGAGCAACAAGATGATGAGAGGTAAAACTGAGAGAAGAGAGATTCATAGCATTTCCCTCGTCTTTCTCCTCCTTTATCTATTCCCGCGAAAGTTAAACAAAAAGAAAATAGCTTTTGTGTCTGTTTGGTTTTTCAGTAGCAAAAACTTATTTTGATTGAATATATTTTGTATAATTGGTTTTTTTTTTTTTTTTAAAGTGTATAATTGGTTTTTGATAATAGTAAGTTTAAGGAAAATGATTGTACGAACCAAAAAAAAGTTTTAAAGAAAATGATTTATATTTGCTTACTTTTACTTAAATATGTTGAACTCACTTAACTATTTATTCGGACGTTCAATTTTAATCGATGATATGTATGAAAAAAACATATGTTAAGAGAGATTACTTCTTTAAACAGAATGAATATGTAAATTCATCGTCGAAATTATAAACATCAACCAAAATACATATTTTTTTTAATAAACCAAAATAGTTGTGATTTTGTGAATTGGCAAATAAATCCCTCAGATAATAAAATGTTGGTTAAAATAGTTGTTAGAGTTAAAATACATGGATGTGAGATAAAAGTAAAAATTGACATATTTAGTTAGCATGTCACATTATAGTCCCTAATTTCATAAATTAATGAATGAACCCTTTCAAATGATTTTTTTTACCATTTAAGAGATGTATTTGCCAATTCACAAAAATGGTGGACTATTTTGACTTAAGCTCATAATTTTTTTTTATATAAAATAAAAAAATTAGGTGAGTTGAGCTCCAAGGATTCCCCAAAGTCATGACAGATCTCAAAACTCAATTTATCAAAAAGGTACTCATTCTGACAACGAGTTTGAACCTATAACCATAAACCAACTTCTTATCAATTGAGTCAATTATCATAATTAAGTTCACAATTTTTTGGATGATAAATTTGTCTATAATTATTAACCAAATAAAATAAGATGTCCAACTTAAAATTTCTAGGACCAATCTGGTTATTAAGTTATTTTTAACTTTAGAAGCTGATGTGAAATTCCTCCAAAGATCAAAACTTTTGGTTGCACTTGAATTTGAATCCCCTCTTTTTTATGGCGTGACACTATTTGTTCTTATTCACACTATAGTGACGTGCCCAACAAAAGAGTCATCTTCTTATCTCTAGTTGTATGTATGGCATTGTGTCTCTCTTAATGGCTTTCTGTATGTCTCTCTGCTACTACACCTCCTTTCCTTCTCTTTCCCATTTCTCAAAAACTTTGACAAGGAAACATGTCCGTTCTTCTTTCCCTTTGATTCGCGCAGCTCAATCCGGCGAACCAGGTGGCAGCTCACAGTCACAGCCTAAGAGTTCTGATGCTTCCTCACCCTCCTCTAGTAGTGCTCAGTCTTCAGCCACTGCCCCTAAGACTCTTCCTAAGAAACCTGTTTATTCCAGTGAGTCAAGCAACCAAATCACTATTTATTTGAGTTTGAATTTTATATACTGACTGCTGCTGCTGTCTGTGTGTGTAAATTTTTGTTAATTTGTGGACAGTGAAGAAAGGTCAGATTGTGAGGGTGGACAAGGAGAAATATCTCAATAGCATCAATGTAAGAAGACTATTATTGATTTAGGTTCAATTATAGTTATTTCAACTGTGAGATGGAGTCCTAACATAACATGTCCAAGGTTAATTTTTCAGTATCTTTCTGTTGGGCACCCACCTTATTACAAAGGATTAGACTACATTTATGAAGACCGTGGTGAGGTAAACAAACAAACACCAAAATATTTTGAAAACAAAATAGTTTATATGATTAGTGTTTATCTAACTAGAAATATTAAACTGTATTTGTAGGTCTTGGATATGCGTATATTTGAAACAGGAGAGCATGCACTTGTAAGTAACTTGTCAATAGTGTGCTGTAGGAGTGAACCAAGGCAGCTGACAGTGCCAATAATTTTTTTATACCAACATGACTATTTGATTTCTATGATTCCAATTATGGTAACATTGTGAAGTATTTGAAGTTTAAGTTTTATTATTCTGACACAAAAACTGTACCATTGCTTAATTCTCAGGTTGCATGGGTAGGAGTTCCCACTGCTCCAGCTTGGCTTCCTACATACATGCTTATCAAGGTAATGGCTTAACTTGTTCTAATGGCAGCTACAATCTAATAGTGAATGAAATCTGATGTAAATTGTTCAACTTTATCTACATTTAGATGACTTCTTTATTTTAGTTGCTTTGAAAGCACCTCACTCTTACTTTTTTTTTGTTGCAGTCAGAGAAGCTCAATTATGAGAGGCTATAACACTCCTGTTTGTCTAGTATTGTAAGATGCGAGATTCAAGAAGATTGATTCAAAATACCATCAGAGACGCCATCTTTAGTTGAGCTGCGTGATCAATTTGAATGACTACTGTCAATTATTTGGGACAATTAGTTGTGCTACCCAGATAATGTTTTCGGCCATGACCATCATTGTATTTATGCTTCTATATTTTAGTTTTTAATAAATGATACAGTTAAAGATATGATGCACATCAAGGGCAATCATCAGAAAAAAATGAGATGTGAAAATCAACTGCAAATACACTTCATTTGCACCTGTAGCTCAAATAAAGCACTAAAACAAAATGTTTTTATTTATTGGTTATACAACAATGCAACTTATTTTCCATGTTACGAAGTAGAATGAATCTCTTCACTAAAATTGCATAATTGTAGAACTTGAGGTATCAAATATTTAACCAAGATTGAAGGCAGAAAAAATGCCACAGAAGCTTATAACTTTCTTTTACTCTCCAGTCTTTGGCCTCAAACTTGCATTTACATGTGATACTTTTGGATGGAAAAAAAAAGATTTCAATTGCCATCATAGGACATCATATATGAACTCTCTCTCAATCTAGATCTTCGGTAATAAGCATCTTTTATTAAAATTAAAAAATATCAACTATAATTGGAACAAATTGCCAACATTTTACTGTGCTGTGCAAATCGGCAACATCACAGCTAAGGCACTGTCGATGCATCAGGATGCTTCCATATACATCTAATACCTGTTTTATACTGTCGATGCATCAGGATGCTTCCATATACATCTAATACCTGTTTTATACTGTCGATGCATCATGATGCTTCCATATACATCCAACAACCTGTTTTATTGTTCCATAAGCTGAATTGTCAGATGTGCCTAGTTAATGATGTTGAAGAATAGTGAATTTTCTTTTTACTGATGTGATTGATCAAACGACCTAGAATTGGAAGAAATCGAAAAGCGAGCTTCACTAATTCTAGAACACTTTCCAAAGCAGATATCAAGTTATCAACCATGCCATGATCTAATAAATTTTAAAATCTAAGAAGGCTATGCCTTTCCAACTTTAGACTCTTTCCCCGTATGTGGAATGGGCTTAAGCCAGGAGAATGCGTGAAGCTTTCGGTTCAAACTATATATTATCAGATATAGCTGGCCTGAATCAAAATTTGGAGAAGAATTACAGGTTCAAATTTTCATAAGAATTCATTCACATGTACAAATATCAAAACAAAACAGAAAATTTAAGGCCATGGTAATAAAGAAGCACTACACAGTCCATTTATAGTGTCTCCATCAAAGCATGGTCTACAGATCTAGGCCATTACTAAAGCCTCATAATTGTAAGAGATAGGATGATAGGTTATACAGGAACCATACACTGTTACATGAATAACCATATACATAAAATAAAGTGTACCTTAATTCGCATTCTTTACGATCTGATACTATTTCAAGGTAAAAATTATTTAGAGGGTGGTGTCAATCCCAGACTAACTACCATCAAATCACATTCTATTCAAAACAAATTAAAAGCAAGTAAAAAGGAAGAAGAAAAAAATCATTGTCCTTTAGAAAGTCTGATTTGTGGCTAAAGGTAAAAATAGGTGCAAAGTTTGAAACATATCAAACATAGTACCATTTTCCCTTCGAAGAGAAAGTAATTAAAATGAGAACATGTACTACTAATTAATAACTACAGAGATAAATAATCATAGACGGTGCTACAGTTCCATACATTGTTTTCTCCAATTTGGTGGTTATATGTAACAGTTATACTGATTCTTAACAAATAATTCCAACCATTAATGGAAAAAATTACCAGAAATTCAATTTTCAAAAGGCTGCATTTTTTTTGAACAAATTTTCAAAAGGCTACGCATTTAAAATTGAATATTCTAAAAAGACGACATCACAATAGTATTATTATACTATAACATTTTTAGTTCAGTTCATAATGCAATGTGCGAGATTTGAAGCAAATAGTAAGAAATTAGAGCAGCACTTGGCTGACATTATAACATCTAAATCGTGACTTCAATCTTGGAAAATCAAATGACAAACCATCGAAGTGGTTGTTTGTTTTGAAGTTTCCTCCGTGCGTTTACCTACCACATCAAATCCTAGCTTCTTCAATACCACGGTCATACAGCCTAGGGACTCGAGGATATCAATTGTACAATGTATCCAAGCATACTATAACGCAATGCATGATTGTGGACTATTTAAAATTTAACACACAATGAGAGAACCGACTACACTAACAAATAAAACAAGTGAAAATAACAGCAATTTTTCAAATTTTGTTTCATCAACCATTGATTAACAGTGATCCGCGAAGTCACCAGTAATCAAAACAAATAGAAAAAATAAATAACATAAACAAAAATCAACCCATATCCGTAAAAGTCGACAATAATCAAAACAAAAGAGAAAATAAATAACATACAAAAACTAATCCATATATATTTTGCAGTTGAATCTCATGCTCACATGTTAGGAACAAGGTGATATCAAACTCTCAGCGTAGATTTCTGGGTCCATCCAACCATTGATGTTTTGAATCATTGGAAATTTTAAAGTACCATTTTTGGGATCATAAACACCCAACTCCATTTTAGAACTTGTCCTCGCATAAAAATCAATTAGAAATTGATCATCCTCAGAAATATATACAACCTTGGTATTGGTATCAAAATCATGGTTTCCCATGGCAGGAATAGTGTAGAGTTTAGTCCAAGACTCTTTAATTCCATATTCCTTCATAACCCAAACATCCAAAAACATAACACTATTTGCAAAGATGCACAAACAATCATTATACACCCCCAAGGTCCAATAGTTCTTCTCAAAATCAGGCAGCAAAAGCTGTTGATATGACTCCTTTTCAAGATCAAGAGAAACAATGTCACAGAAAGTATCGCTACTCGAAAAATCAAATGCCAACCAATTAACAGTGCCACTCACAAATACTCCTGATCTAGGCATGCAACGAGAATATGGGAAGTCATGGATCCTCCTCCAATAACCAGTACCCATAGTATGAACACTAACTTCATTCTTTTTGTTTTTGTCCTGGAAGTGAGAAATAGCAACAACCTTGTAAACATTATTATTGAAATGATCATACCCAAAGCTATATAAATAAGAAGTACTCCCGTCACTCTCCTCCGGATTTTCCAAAGGAGGCAATATATTGTATCTTCTAAGGGAAGGGTTCCACAGAAAAGCATAACGTCCAGCAATGGCAAAACAGAGAATACCGTGGCAAGAGCAAATTTCCAAATTATTGCCGTATAATAACCTAACAAGACTATTGAAGGAAATTGGGCAATTGAGTTGAGTCTGTGTGACAGTGGAGTTTGATACATTGCTGAAAACAGATGAAATTGAGGAATCCCAAAAAAGTAATTCACCTGAGTCGTCCACACTGCTTACGATGAGACGCTTCTTGACATGCTGAAGGTGCTTCTTTGCGAATGTACTATCATTCAAAATTAGAGATTTCCAGGACTTGCAGATGCATCGGAGTTGCAGGAGTATCTTCACCGGTAACCTACACAAAATTTCTTCCACGAGTTCAGACGGAAGAGTGGGTAGCGAAGGTGATGATAGGGTTCCAGCGGATGTAGAGAAACGCGGCGGCATGGAGCAACAGTACGAGAGAAACAGAACGGTGAATGTAAGGTTTAGTTGTTGTAAAAACTAGGGTTTAGGTTTTATAGGTGATAATCCCTTAAATTGCTCATATATATTTTCAAAGAAAATATTTAGCATAAGTTTCAACCCAATCAAATTTTAATCCCAAAAAATATCTACCGGGAACACAACAATTTTTTATTTATTTTTTAGGTACCGGGGGTTTATTGTAATAGTTAATTTTTTTTTCTACCGCCATAAATGTAATTGTAACCTAAACCCAATATGTAAAAAATTAGTATGAGGGTGATTTGCTAAAAAATGAATGACATGACAATTCTAGTTGTACCGTGTTTGATGTGTAAAACTGTTGTTGAGAAATGATAAACTCAAGGCAAAGGACATGACAAAAACATAAATTTTTGTCCCTTCCTAAACCATATCACAACTTTTTGTCCCATGTACAAATTATCTGAAATACAAAAATAGTTTTTTGTCCACCAAAAATCGTATAAGACCAAAAATTATTCAATACCATAAAAGTTTGTCTTGTATTGTTTGTTGAAAGCAAAATCCTTTATTGATGTTTTAAAGATAACAAACATATTTACTTTTATTTATATTGTTATCTACTAATGAATTTTGTGAGAAATGTTTCATGAGAATGTTTGGCA
>Ga0315914_1002721_pt1 | contig 27014 bp, 22 predicted proteins | sample MpolenodulesMG_FD_203920 | JGI IMG/M metagenome (GOLD analysis project Ga0315914, IMG submission 203920) | Medicago polymorpha root nodule microbial communities from Los Angeles, California, United States - elongated nodules | ecosystem: Host-associated > Plants > Roots > Nodule | place: USA...
AACACACCCTATTTTGTTACATACTTGAAACTTGAAAGTACCATTCAAATGGCTGAAGGTAGAAGAACATAGCTTATGACATTGTTTATTTTCCAAAAGCAGTACTAATGGTTGTAGATACTAGATATATAAGTTAACAGAGGCTTAACACCTTTAATGAATAGGGGAGGTGAGTGTTTTTTAAAAACTAGAGAGGGTGTGAATGTCATTTAAAATTTTTTTAGGGGAGGTCAATGTAATTTGCTCTTTAGATTATGAACGAGGGATGAGGGAAAGGGAAAACCCACCTCTAATTAGTTAATTTCATGAATCGTTTGCATCTGCACCTCAGGAATCCAGAGGATTACCAAATCTATATTTAATGGCATGTGGATATGCCAAATCTGACGCAAGGAATGGGAGCTGTTGTAGCAAACATTGAAGGACTCTTTGTAGAATAAAGAGAAGATGTTAAAGAAGATAATGCTGAAGAAAATGAATAGTAGGAATAGGAGGAGCCTGAGGAAGAAGATTATTAAAGACACTAGTGAGGGATTGACTAAAACTAAAAGTACGCCATTACCAAGTTACATATTTTAACATGCTCTCGGTTTCATATTCTCCTTTAATATTAGTCTTTAATAATTATATGCCTAAATAATTTATGGTGTTATGTACGAACTATTTATGTTTTAGTCTGTGATAACTTTATGTTTCTGTCTATGTTTTGAACTTTAAGTGGTGATGTAAAAACTTGAACACCGGTTAATTGTGTTTAAATTAAGTAGTTGTTTATGCGTGAAATATCTTAATCTTATGGTTATATGAATGAATGAATACGAAAGCTCCAATTGCCAAGGTTTCGTAGGCTTTGTTTGCGAGTTTGGAGGGGAGGGGAAGGGAAGGCTTTGAGGGTGGAAAATATGAGGGAAAATTGAGAAATCTTTCAAAAATTTTAAAAGCTTAATTTTATAGAGAATGATAAATTAATGCATATGATTGCTACATTTTTAATTTTAAAAATAATATAACAACATAGATTAAATTTGAAAAATTCGTACAAACCCTCTAAACCTCCCAAAACCCTCCTCCAATACAATTTTTTAGTTCCCTCAAATGAGGAGGGTTTAATATTATCAAGAAAAGTTAACCCCCCAAAGTTCTCCCCTCCCATTTTCCTCATTTTCTTCCACTTGCTCATTCCTTTTTTCTCAAACCTTCCCATCCCTTCCCCTTCAAACTCACAAACAAAGCCTTAGTGAATTAACAACAAATGCATGATGATAATAACAACTTTGAGGCCAAGGTACATGTTTACTTGAATGTGAAACTTGTACGTTACACATGTCATTTCATCCGTTGTTCAACAATAGCAATTTCTAATTTTGAATCACTTAGAACCAAAACTAAATATGAAGAAGCTTTCCATGTTTTACAATATGCACATGAGACCGATAATTACTTGTTTTAACTCAGTCACTTTATGTTTATTCATGCGATTATTTTGAAATGTATGAGAGCATAAAAAGGATCAAGGCTTATTTTTTTTATTTTATTTTGAGCACAACTACTAGACCAAATATAGCCTACCTTGTGAGCAGAGAGTATTTGATTGCCCCTCTGATCCAAAATGGCAGAATCTACATCAATTTTGTACTGCCAGATTCACTAGGAAAGCCTTGTGCGCCTAGCAAACTTGCTATGTTTTCCAAATCCAGTTCAAAACTGAACCATCAAGCAGATTTTGATTATTTTTCTTGAACATGGAACCCCATGAACCTTCATCTTTGAATTTAAATTATGTCCATTGTCTTAGGATAGGGGAGCACTCATTTAAATTATAGGGTTTTGTTCAAGTTCGGGAGAGAAAGAAGGCTTACTTGTAGGTCAAGTAACATGGTGATTTTGCAAAATACTATCTTGACACCAATGAAAATAATGAAAAGAAAAGATTGAAAAAGAAAACAAAGAGAAAAAAAGTTGTCAAGGATAGTCTATAACAAATGTTTATATCATGAAAGGATTGTAAATAGAGGAGATTTGTGATTGTAAATAGTTTTGTTTCTCGTAAAATATCAAATGGGTGAATGCTCCTCTATTCCAAGGCCACTTTGATTCAAATACTCATCCAAATGACATTTCTTTTGTAATACGGCTCCATTACAACCCTCAAAAGGCCTTAGTGATATATGCTTTAATGCTTTTAAATTGATATGCTTAGATGAACGCCTAACTTGATCCGGGTGTTAGCCTAGCTTGGAATGCATGAAATGAATTTTGTATTTTGGATAAAGCTCACATTCATAGTCTGATTTTATGTTAGTGGTAAACGTAAGACTTTCTTGTGCAATTCACTTTTGAATTATGCATTATTAATCATTTTTTTTCAAACTTGATTGATTCACTAGAATCCTTGTGAATCCATTCTTGCGGTCAATCAATGTTTGAAGGGTAATAATATCTTTTTGAGGACTTTTGTTTGATGACTAACAAAGTTCTAAGTTGGGGAGAGTTGATAAGTGCCAAATTAGTGTTATTTTTCATAAGACTTATCGACTTGTTTTTACAAGTAATTCAATACAACAACCCCTAAACATTATAGAAATATCGTTTATATTTGTAAACTACACCAGAAATCTATTACATCCGTTTCTTATATTTGTAAACATTATAGTGTTATTTTTGGACATGACTACACCAATACTAAGCAAAGTAAAGCAAGCACGCGCACCAGGTGCCAATCCAAAGCATCACAAAGACACATGGAGAAAAGCTCGATTCGCTAGACGAGCTAAGCTAGGTGAAAGCGAGCCAATTAGAGAGATCTAAAAGGAAAAGATTAAGGTGGTTCGCTAGGCGAGTTTGATCCTCATAGAAAACTAAGGCAATTTAAGAAAATATATGAAGTCACCTGGCTTTTCACTCAAAAGAAGAAACCTCCATTCTCTAGGTAAGCGTTGCCTTACCTAGCAAACTTAACATTTCAACATCTCTATAAACATAGAGAGACAAAGGGCTGAGAGTAGGAGTCATAATTGGATGGCTAGGAAGCTTTGAACCAAGCTTGGTGATCCTTCTCCACATCTATAAACTCTCTTATGTTAGTTATGTATATCATGGGTAACTAAACTCTATTTCGTGTTGGAATTGGATGTAAATAGTTAGAAATCTATGTAGTACTCTTAATATGGCTGATTGTATATGATTTATGCGTTCAATATAATCTTTAGTTTACATCTGTTCTTAATGCTTTGTCGATGGTGTAATGTTTCGCAATTGATCTTTTGATTTAGTTTGAGCCTAGTCATCTTGACTATCTAAATTACATGGCTTAAATTATGTATATGTCTTATTGCGTTAGAGATAGAAGGTTAGTTTATATTCATGTATAATTATTGGCGTTTATGCCATTGAAACAATCAATGATTTTGCCACTGACACATAAGAAATCAGTTGGTTCAATGGATCTCACATAGTTAACCATAGATGGAGACATATGTTGAGGGATATGTGAAGTTATATCCGAGGCATAAAAAGTATACAATCAATTAAGTTGAAACATACAAGGAATAGTTATTGAAATTCAATCCCAGTGTAACTTTATCTATTTTGTTTTAGTTTACTTTTATAACATGTGGCTAAATGAACTTCTACTGTTCATCAGAATGTTCCTTTGTTCCATTAAGGATGATTTTTAAGACTTTCATTTAATGTAATCAAATTCTAATAGTGAAACTTGATTGAAGTGCATCATGTATAACATCTAGGATGATATTCTTTGAGGAATATTCCTGATGTTTGTACAACATATGTTCATAAGTTTTTAATGAACAATGAATATGTTTTTGAACTTTATTCAAATAAATGTCTTTATTACTTGTTTGATCCAAGGTCATAGTTCTTTTTGTACTTTTTGTATAACATCTTGAATGTTCTTGATATAAGATCATTTATATTTGAGTTTGTTCTTGATAAACCATAAGAACAACCTTTAGAACTATCTTCCAACCTTCTGAACTCTTACTAACCTTCTGTACCCTGATTAGGTTCATAAGCTTTAATGTTCTTTGATTACTTAATTCTTGGTTTGATTTATACTTTGTTCCTATCTTAGTTAATCACTCAGGAGCACATAATAAATACCAAGAAACTATCCAAGTCCATTAATCCTTTAATCATCAAGATTTGTTTATCTTTGAAACATTTTAGGGATTTTGCCTCAACAACGAGAACTATCCAAACAAAACAATTCTTTGTGAAGAGCCTCTAAACCTAAGAGATATCACCTCTCTTGAACATTGTGATCACACCCAATACAAATAAGAAATACAATAATTAAATGATTACACAAAATGCGTGGATATAACAAATTGAAGTACAAATACTACAACTCAATTATATAGTATAAAAAACTCAAAAAATATAATAGCAAGTGTAAAAATAATTAATGCGAGTGATGAATAATATTTTTCACAAACTTTAAATGCAAAATTGAGTTGTGTAAAATGAGATAACACAAAGTCTCCTATTTATAGATAAAATGGTAACGAAAAAGAGATCTATTTTAAGCATAATTCCAACGGTAACAAAATCAAGATTTTAATGCCAATACTTATAAACCAAAATAGATGATTCCAATATCCGTTGCTGCTCAACTTAATTAACTAGCCGTTGCACCATATATGCCGTAACGATTATGCATTTAAAAAATGTGATATTGAAGGGATATGGCCTCATAATCCATTATACTATAAATGTTGAAACATTCAGCCTTAAGAAAACAAATACACTGAAAGCAATATTATTTAGCATATGGATTAGTTCATAATCATATCCATAATCAATTATGAATGAGTTGAACTAAAGTCAATTGACCACGCATGCTAAACACATTTTTTAGGTAAAAATAATTATGTAATTTTTATAATAATTATGATTTTTCATGCAATTTTTTTTTATGTAAAATCACATTTAAATAAAAATCATTGTGAGTGTATGATTTATTTTCATGAGAGCTTTTTAACATGGTACAAAAAGTCCTAATACAAATAATAAAAATCCAAGACTCGAGACTTAATAATTTGAATTTCTTTTCCGCTTTTTGTTTTGTTGTTTTTTTAGGACTTCTTTTGTCGATCATCAAAACACAATATTCCTGTCAAAACATATATTCACACTTGACACTTGCTTTGTTGCATGTATTTCTCATGAGTCATGACACTTTGTTTATTGCATTGGTAACACTTGACTTGCTGCATGTATTTCCCATAAATCATACACTTAGTTTATTGCATGGATAACACTAGATTGCTAATGTATTCCTCTTAACACTTGGTTTCTTCCATGTATTCCTCATTAGTTATAACACTTGGTCTATTGCATGAGTAAAACTTGACTTGTTACATGCATTCATCTTGATACTTGGCTTGTTGCATATATTCCTCATGATTCATGACATTTGGTTTATTTCATGGGTAACACTTGGCTTGCTGCATGTATTCCTCCTGACACTTGACTTGTTTGTATGTCTTCCTCATGAGTCATGTCACTTGGTTCATGAGGAATACATGCAACAAGCCAAGTGTAAAGATGAATACATGCAACAAGACAAGTGTAACCCATGCAATAAACCAAGTGTCATGACATGGTCTTTCGTTTTGCTGAAGGACAAAGAAGGATAAGATTATCATTTTATCATTTTGAGATGCTAGAATTTTGGTGCCAATGAACAAAACAATGTAAAATTGTAGGACTTTCTTAGGGTTTTATGGCATAACTTTCTTCCTTTTATATAATTAAGATTAATATTAAGAAAAGATTAAGACTAAGATAAGATAAGATAAGATTAAGATAAGATATAAATCTATGTCAAACAATGGTCAATGAAGCTTTGATGCCATATGCAGCACCACTTCACTTCATATCAAATTGGTGTCCTGTCTGAATGTCAGAGGTTAGTTTGCATGTCATCTTCTCAAATTCAAATAAATTAAAGGTGGATTTTCTCACCCTAAAATCAAGGACTAAAATCAATATTACAAGAAAAATTTTTGATATGAAGCTATATTTCAGGGACTAAAACAAAAATCAAGGACCAAAATAAAAAATATGATATTTTTGCATGGACTAAAAAATTTTATGGGGATTGAAAGTAAAAAATGGTATATTTATAGGAATTAAAATCAAATTTAAACCTTTTATATAATACTTATTTGTTTAACCTTTTAAAAAGAAGAGAAATTTTGTAGCTATTGTACAACCTATCGCTCAAAATATTTATTTTGTACGTAAAACTCTATTGTGGATGTCCTTTAGATATAATTCAAACAGATAAATTGAATTCTTTTTTTTAGGGAAAATAAATAGAATTCTTTTTTTTAACAAAAAGATAAATAGAATTCCTATTTACTATAATAACTAATTAGCTAGCTAGAACCTATAAATAGGTTTATTTAAATGCATGCTTTTATTTTCATTAATTAGTCATTTTCAGAATCTCAACAAATACATGAAAAATATGATTAAAAGTGTGTATTTTAAGTTTGACTACATACCTTATCAATCCAATCGTCCGGTCGCGACCATTCTTCAACATCTAAATTGTCAGTCCATTCATCGTGAACGTTCTTGGACATCCCAGTTGCAAATCTATTCGAGTGAAAGTGTTCGCGGACTAACAATCTAAATCCATATTTGGTTAGAAATGTATTAGTAAAATAATAAAAATATATTGATAAAATATTGATAAAGTATAAAAGGTCATGATTATTACCTTTTAAAAAAATATTTAATCTTGTCATCATTTATGTGCACATTTTTACTCATATTTAATCAAAGAAATCACAATTGTTGAAAATTATCATAAAAAATATAAAACATAGCACAACAAATAAGAAGTAGGAATATAAAACATCATTGATGATTTCCATTCAATCACAATTGTGATGATACTCCGTTAATCAAGTTTTAATTCGATGCTTATAGATCTAGTAGACAAAAACAACATAAGATCAATAAGAGAAAATAAACTCAAAAATAAAAAACATTAGTGAAAGAAATAATTTATAACATGAAATTTGTCGTATATATAGGAGGTAACAACCTGGGTTGAATAAATTCGCAATTTATGTATCCCTTGATCTCTAGAATATCATCATAATCAACCCAATAATTCAACAACACATATTAAATATATATTTTATATAAACGGGTGATAAATAGATAGGGAAAGAGTGATTTTTCAACTCTATGCTAATGCAAGAAATACTGATAGATAGAATGACCATGACAGATGCGCCGTTTGTCCTCACTACTTTTGTCAAAGTAGTGACTGCAACCACTTTTATAAGGTCTAACCTAATGGTAGGTTAAAGTTAGGTTAACTAGGGGTGGACACATGGGTGGGTTTTGGCCCTAAAGCCCAATCCAGCACAAACCGCGGATTGCATTCAATGAACCAATTTTGACCGAAGGTTAATTATAGTTCGTTTTTTTACTGCAAAACCACATTTTTAATTAATTCCTTTAAAAAATTATTTTGAAAGTATAAATATAAAAATTTCACATAATTTCTCTCTCTCTCTCTCTCTCTCTCCCTCTCTCTCTCTCTCTCTCTCTCTATATATATATATATATATATATATATTAATTTTGTAAGTCGAGAATTGAAAAGAAAGTTGAAATTGCTTTGCAAAAAAATGACCTTACTTCCACTCGAAGCATCCACAACCCCGAGTCACCACCAAACAATGCTTTCTTTCACCATCATCAATTCCATCAATCTTGTGTAAAATCCCTTGAGCTTGTCCTAAATCACAATCGAAAGAAAACAACCATATCATTAAGAAACATTGTCAAACTAAAACGCTTTATCAAGACTTGAATAACGTTTGTGAGATATCGAGCTAAATATAATGAAAAGTTTGAAGCAAAGTCTAACTAAAACATTTTATCAAGACTTGAAACAGAGTCAGTTACCTCAACCTTGTGCCAAAGGTGACAAGATTTATGTAATGATTCCGGAAGATGAATATTGAGCTAATTATATGCATACAAGCATAATCTTCATGGTCGCATCATTTGGCCGAAGGGTGGAATACCTTTCAAGATAGATGCTTCATGAGCCAAGTTATTTCCATTTGGAAGTCATTGAGCAAGTGGGGAGTGACATTTCTTGGCAATAGTTTACATGAGTTTTCCTTTTCTTCACTAGAAGATGTTCAAAGTATTAAATAGATTGGACTAGGGAACATTATCATTGGTTTCCTTAATCTGTTTGCTCGAAGTTTTGTTTTTAACCCTGACATGCAACAATAATCCACGCCTCTGATTTGAAAAGCTTATATAATCCTAAAATCTCCAAAAAGGTGTTCGGATTATATAATCCGAACAAAGGTATTTTTGAAATTGAGAGGGCGTGTGTGAAGAGATTATAATGGGAAAAGAAACAAATTATAAATGAATATTAACATCATGTGCTATGTTTCATCACCAAAAGGAGCATAATAAATAGATACATAAGTGTCCTCGTTCTCATTCTTCTCCCTACGTTGTTTTTAAAAAAGAAAAGTAAAGTGGTGGACTCCGTCGTCGACCGTCAGCTCCACTTCGACCATATAATTTTTATTGTCAACCTGTACGACACTAATATCACCACAGATACTTCAGCCGCCTCCTTTTGTGAAAACTCGATCAAAACAACGCTCCTCCTTCGTAGCGATGTATACCCCAAGTCTACCTTCATCGTCAACTTTTCCATCAATCCCAAGGTAAAGACGTGGAAGTTCTGCGTTGGTGATCACTGCCACATTTTCCAGCTCAATCGCACAAATACCATACCGACTTGTCTCCATGCGTTCATAAAGGATCGTTTGATTGAATTCCCAGGGTTGAAGAACCTAAGGTATTCCCAATATTTGAATTGGACGAAGCACACATTGGAGATGTAGATGGATCTTGTTGTTCTCACATGGTGGGAGCAATGGTTCTTGAATGACTCGGTGGATAGATAGTTCAAAAATGTCTTGGATTCACGGTGCAACTTAGAAGAGGTTAGGACGAGCGATTGAGGATTATAATGTCGCATTAGTGATGAACAAGGTTTTTATGCTTGCATTCAAACATATTGCACTTTTCGCATTGGATGGGAATTGAAGGTTTGGCATTGGTGGTGCATTGTGGCGGAGCCCCTTTAAAGCTCTGGTGGCCCACGTGTCACGCTACTATTTTTTTTAATAGGAGAAATTACAATATCTTTCACTTTTAAACAAAATTAACTTGTGGTCCATCTTCTTATACATGAGATTATTCTTTACTAACACACTTTCTAGTTACTTGGAATGCGTAGATAATTAATTTGAATTTTTAAGGTATGCAATTCAACATTTTGATGGTCAATTTTGTACTTAATGCTTATTAAAACATAAAATTTGTGTGTGTATATATACCCCCACACACACTCCTATATTATAGTTTATTTGGTAGCCCATCCGAACATTTTTTCGGGCTCTTTCACTGACGGTGCATGTAATTAGGGTTATTTTACTAATTTTCGACAAGGAAGAAAGAAAAATAATGTTACAGACGTATTTACGTCTTATTTCTCCCATTCTGTTTACATGTTTTTCCATCTCAAGTTATAGCATAAACAAAGCTTATAGCATAAAAAATTACATATAATACAAGTGTTTATATGTAAGCTATTTCTATAAGTTTATGAGGCATTAGATCGATGATAATAATTTGACCTGCAATTGCAAGAGATGAAGTTCAAATTCATGAGAAAATTGTAAAATGGTCATTAATACCACCATCATTTTAATAATATTTATCCTTCTCCAAATTTTTTTTTAAAGTATTCCTTTTAATAAACAACTATTTCGATAGCGAAATATAAAATGAGGTCCGACTGTTTTCACAAGCTAGCATAGAGAGCTTGTGCAAATAAGCCAAAAACAATTTATGAATATGTCATAAGCGGTTTTCATAAGCTCTCATAAACAATCTCAAATGTATGTCAGTAAATAAGCTCAAATGGGACAATTCAACCAAATGTTGATGAATGTATGGAAAAGGAAAGAAACGCTTGAGATAATATAAATCAACTAAATCTTGAGATAATATATAGTTTTGATAGACAAATATAACTATACTTGAGCTTCATAGCCCTTTTGACACTATACTAGAGAATATTTATTTCTGATCCCTTGTAGTAACCTTAACTAAGGTGAAACAAGGGACTCTTCAAAGAAGTAAAACTACTAAGAAAGCACATATTCTTTGAGGAAATTGCACTCTCAAAGTTCCCTTCTACCTTATTTTAGTCTTCAGTTCAAACTGCTCTCCTATAAGCTGTTTTAAATTTGAAACTTCCACAGTAACAAACTTAGAAGACCTATCAAATTTTGTGATCAAAACTCTTTTCCTCATTGAACTCATTTCACTCACAACATTTAACTCACTCTTAGCCAAATCATTTCCATTTAGCTTACCATGATTAGGTATCCCCAAGAATGTAACCTTTTCTATGGTCCATTTTTGCTCCAAAGCAAATTTTCCATTAGTAACATTAGAAGTAACAGAAACACTATCATTATACAGTGCACCATAAAATCTCACAAGTGTCCATTGATCTTTCTCTCCTTCTATATCAAGAGCCTCACCATCATCCAAATAAACTTGTCCATAACTATTTCCATTTCCACTAAAAACAACCAATAGTTCAAATGCTGTGTTCCGAGCTGATTTCGTTGTCATTGCTTCACCTTGTAAGGCCAAAATGTTACCTTCACCAACATGCACATTTATGTGATCAGATGGTGCATCAAGTGTGACATATTTGCCTGATCCTGCATTCACTGAATTTGAAGGATTAAAGAGATCAAACCAATTTCCTCTAGGAAAGTATGCATCAACGGTTACTGCACCGGATTGAAGCACAGGTGAGACTAGAACACCTTTGCCTAGAAGAAACTGTGTGTTTATTTCGTATGTTGTGATATCCTCGGGAAATGAAAAGAAAAGTGGCCGCGCAATTGGTGTCCCTTTTGTGTTTGATTCGTACATTAGTGTGTAGAAAAATGGAAGAAGGCGGTAACGAAGGGCGAGCACTTTTCGAGCTGATGCTGCTACTGAATCCCAAAGGTAAAGCTCTTGCCTGATGGAATTTTTATCTGAATGATCTCTTGCAAAGGGGTAGAAGGCTCCTAACTACATTCAGGAAAATAAAAAAGTATTAGATAGTGTAACTGTCACCAACAATTTTGAACGGATTTGAAAAACTGTCTTTTTGGTGAGAAAAAGTAAGAAGTGTACTAAACACATTGTATCTAAGTTTAGTCCTCGAAAGAAAGGCCTACAGCGCGATGTGGAAAGCGACATTAAGATTTTTTATGTTTATACAACTGCAATTGCAGCTTTATCACCAAGGTTCTCTGAAATATAAGAAACGCAGCGTGTCTGCAATTTAAAACCTTTCTTTACCCGTAGCGAGAAATCACAGCTCTATCCATTTGTAACTTTTATAAATTTAGTCTAGTAAAAAAAGTTGTGGATGCTATCCGATTTTGAGGATCTATGTTAGTTACCTGAATCCAGCGCCGACAAAGTTCTTCAGTAGTGTCTGCTGAGAAGCCGCATATATCCGCTCCAACCATAGGAACTCCAAAGATTCCAAAGTTCAATATTGATGGGATTGAGTATGCTAAATCATTCCATGTAGCAGCATTATCTCCTGTCCAATGAGCAGTATACTTGCCAGAGCTAACAAAAGTTGATCTACTCAAAATGAATGGCCTTTTACCGGTTATATCCACCAAAGCCTTATTAGTTGCTTTGCATTCTAAAAGTCCATATAAATTGTGAGAATCATACTCAGTGATATTACCATAATGTAAAGATGTTGCCGGAACAGTTTTGTAGTTAATTGGTCGTTGAACGCCTGAACTGTTAATTTTGTAAGGAGGGTTGTCAAGATTTGAATGTGGAGTGTCATTTGAAGTTATGAAATTAGATAACTCATTCATGTCAAGCCAAAGACCATCAAAAGGGAGAATGTCCTTAAATAATTTGATTTCTTTAGCCCAAAATTCTTGACTATGAGGGTTAAGAAAATCCGGATAGTAAACTTGTCCAGGCCAAACTTCACCTTGATAGTTGACTCCATTTCTCTTTATATATACATCAGCTTGCAAACCTCTAATATAGGTTGCATATGTAGCATTTATACTGATACCTGTGTACAAAATTTGTCTCAAATCAATGACATATCACATATGCATAGATGCTTGAAACATTAAAAGGAGAGCAGCGTTATCAATGACATATTACGGAAAATAGCAGAACGCCAAAAATCCGTTATGTGAAATAGAAGATAGTGTTGCACGCAAATAGCCGGACTAGGATTGCACTAATTGTGAAACTAGGATAGTGTTGCGAAATCATCAAAATCCGCTATGTTGTAGCTCTGCTATTACTTCTATTTGACAGCACTTGAGTATAGTATATTTAGTTTGGAAGATATTTTATGGTGTTAGATAAGCACGTAAAAAGAATTAGGTACCTGGATCCAAGATAAGCACGTATTTCTGACCATTTTTATGAAGGGTATCAACAAAACTTATCATCTTATCTTGCGGAAAATTAACAGGATCTAGTGTGAAATCTTTATATGCATCCATGTAATCAATATCTGTCCACATAACTTCAAGGGGTATACCAGCTTTTGCATAGTTGGTTACCACACCTTGGACATCACTTACATTCTTGTAGCCGTATCGACACTGATGAAAACCTTCACAAAGAGTTAACAATATTTGAGGATTAGCATATGAATTTGATATAATGGTGTTAGATTTTAATGCCTGGACTAATGCATAGAAATTTCGTAAAGTATGATTCAATGACTATAGACCTTTATATGGTCTAATTTTTTGTATCATCTTTGTATAGGCCATTCTTAACTAATTAGGGGATTGTCCTCCACACTCGAGTTTTCAAGACCTATAAACACATTCTTTCAAGTTTCATAGCATTGTCTTTATATTTTGAAATTGTGGTTTGCAACAACGGTTACGGTCACAGCTTAAGGGATTCTAAAACTTCTACAGCCGCAATTCAAAACCATGTTATTGTCATATATAAGTACTAGAATAAAATTTCAGTAGACCACCTTGATAGAAGGTCAATTGTGGAGCGGAACCTGAAAATTTGTTCAAAACACCAATGACATCTGACGGGACTCATCATCCCCACGACTGAGTGGGTGACCTTATCGGCGTCAGTTTGACAGAAACATGAGTTAAGTTTTGAGCCACAAATATCTATTTTATCTTGTTTGTTCCAAATTGGCACCAATAAGGTCACTATCTCAGACGTTACAACAAGGAGTAATATGCAATTCTATTCCCGAGAACCAATATCAGTCATTGCTGATGTTTCAAACGATTTTCAAGTACCGATCCACAACTAACCGCCTATTAAAATTGTACACCTTATAACTTTCTATAAACACTTGAGTTTCAACAAGTAAAACAACCAGAACTACAAGGATAAAAAGGAATGAAAAATTCAACAAACCATGTTGGACTTACCAAAAGACCAATAAGGCATAGGAGCAGGCCTACCAATGAACTGAGTATACTGATCCAAAACCAATTCAGGAGATGAACCAGCAAAAAAATACAAATCAAAAACACCACCAATCACCTTATAAGTAAGACGATCACCACTATAAACAACATCCATTCCATTACTATTAAGAAGTAAAACACCATGTGTGGTCCCACTTTTCACTCTTCCATCAGATGAACCCTTTCTCACATCCAAATAAAAAGGATGAGAGCCATAAAGATTCACATCAACATTGGAACTACCAATATCTTCATTCCAAAGAGTAAAAGTTTGGTTTGGTTGCAACTTGAAAGAACTCTTTGTATGCTCTCCAAGACCATACAGAGAAGCTCTTTTTGAAGGCAGAGAGGTAGAAAGCTGCAAGTACTGTTCTTTGAAGACGAGAAACGTTTCCGGGTTTAAAGGGTCTTCTGGTAAAGTGTTAAAGAGTATATCTTTGTTGGATTTACGTGTGATAATGAAACCAAATGGAGTTGTGTTGTGGAGTGTGAAGATAAGGTCTGAGTTTGGATGTGTAATTATGTATTTTGAGTTTTGCGAATTTTGGTGGCGAAAATGATGAGATAGAGATGAAGATGATGAGTCTCTTGGAATCACTTCTTGTGGAATTTCCCATCTTTGATTATTTGAATCAGTGATTCTTACTCTTAATTGATCCTTGGTCTCAAAACTGCAATGTTTTTGAAACAACAAAAGAAAACAATCTAGTAAAAGAGAAAGGACAACAAAAAAACAATAAACTATGATTAGTTATTAGTTAGTTAGTTACCTGGCACTGAGGTTGAGGAGTGGAATGTCGGGTCCGAAAACCGAGGAGGATTTGATGAGTTTTAGGCTAGCAGACAAAGATTTTCCTGTTGGATCACTTTTTACACTTATGATTGTGTAGCCATAACCAACTTGTGTTTCTTTTGATGGTGAATCTGCAACAGTTTGGGATAAGATGACAAAAACATTGAAACAGAAAGCTAGTAGTGGTAGTGGAGTGTTTCTGGTTTTAGTTCTTGGACTTGTAACCATTTTGTTTGTGTTGATGTGTTTATGGTTTGTGGGTGACAATAGAAAATAATCATAAATTTATGTTTTGTATACAAGTTGGTTCATCTAGGAGAAAACGAAGAATGATGGAGACAGGCCATGTTGACTTGGAGACAAGATGACATTGTTACCAAGTTACCAACATTTTTCACTTTATAACACTTTTTTCTTCAGTACTTTTAACTCTTTTAACCCTACTTGAATGTCGGTGACCACCACTCTTTATACTAACAATTTCTTTGAGAGGACCACAACTTTAAAGGAGGTGACTACCACTCTTTCTTTCTACTTGTGGAGGTACCATGTGCACGTGGCCAGGAAGGCGGCTGATGGCGTGGTATTTATTAATTTTAAACTTACTTTAATATGTTGTTAATCTTTGTGAAAATGATGTTTATATTCGTGAAACTGATGTTTATTAATGTTACTTTTAATAAATTGTTGAACTGCTCTGTTTGTGAAGCCATGAGTGTAAACTGATGTTTAGGTATTGTTTTTTATTATTTGCAGTGGCGTGGCAATATAAAATGCATTAACAACGGAAAGAATATAGAGACGATGCATGATGAAGATACCACCCCTATCATGAATGCACGGTGGTGGGAAGCCAGAATACATGGCACTGGTCTTGGTTGGCTTCAGGATACCAGCTACAACCTGATTGACCATGGTCTGATATGTGCTTTTGTGGAGAGGTGGCATGAGGAGACTTCGAGTTTCCACCTTCCGTTTGGGGAGATGACAGTGACACTTGATGATGTGTCCTGTTTGCTACATCTCCCCATTAATGGCATGCTTATGTCCCATAATACTATCTCACAGGACGAGGCGATGGTGGAGCAGTTGGGGTATGATCCGGGTGAAGTTGCAGTCGAGGTTGCGGGACCATGTTGTCCGCATATATTTGCTATACTTGGTGGGGATCACGCTCTTCATTGACAAGAGCGCCACTGCTGTGGATGTTGTCTACCTCAAGTACTTTAGAGACCTTGATCTTGTTGTTGGTTATTCATGGGGAGCTGCGGCACTAGCTCGCTTATATAGGGAGCTTAACAAGGCTGCATGTTGGAACTGTGGTCAGGTGTCGGGATACTTTGTTGCAAGTATAAATTAAAAATCATGTTTTGTTTTATTAAATGTGTTTATTGTTAGAAGGACATTTAAATGTGTTTAAATGTGTTCATTGTTGCAGGCTGGGGTGTATCAGCACTTCCAAGGTATGGGAAACAAGGATGCCTGGGCAGGATATCGGGAGGATCGGTATCCACGTGCGATGCTTTTTGTACCACTGTCTGGCACACCAGACAACTACAGAAACCATCTGGATAGGATGGATCTGAGTTTCGTTGCCATGACCCCATATGGAGAGCACCGTGAGGCACATCCGTTTGAGCGGGTCAACCTTTTCATTGGATGGCCCAGATACGGAGACCGCACAGTGAAATATATGTCAGAGCGGGTTCATCGTCAGTTTGGGAGGGTTCAGACCATACCGAGACATCCTGTTGAGGTTGCACCTCCCGAGACTAATTTGGGCAGATCTCACTCCGCTTTCAGCATGCTCTTGATCATGCGCTGACTACTGAGAAGTTGGGGCAGCGTGCAGTTCATGGCGTGGAGACAGCAGATGGATACATCGAGTGGTTTTATATTCATTCTCATCCACACATGATTCTTCTTGATATCCCGGTACCGGTGCCGATGCCACCGGAGCGTGAGGTCCTTGATGCGCGAGCTGCTCAGGAGGATGGAGATATTGGGTACTTACAGCTTAACAGAAGGATGAGCCGCATCAGACACCATGTCTATGATGTGATGTCCAGTAGTGTGGTTCCGCGAGGGTCTGAGGAATGGCAACATTTGGAGGAGGTATTGAGAGAGGTGAATGATGGGAAAGTTTACCGTCGTCGGGGAGCTACTGAGGGTGGCAGGGGTGCCAGAGGTGGCAGTGGTGGTGGCAAAGGTGGCGGTGGTACGGGTGTAGTTATTAGGGGCTGATTGTATTGTATTTTATGTTTATGTTTGAACATTTTGGATGCTTTTGAGTTATGTAACACTTGGATAATTTTTATTTCTATGTTTTATTACTGTTAGAATGTTTGAAATTTATATTGTGTCGTTAATTATAAATTGAATTCTTTGTTTAAACAACAGGTCAAAGGCCAAAATGTTGGACCACATGCGCCAAAACAGAGGCTCGGCCAAAACAGATGGCTTCTGCCTCTGTGCTGATGCAGTTCGGATTACACAATCCGGATTATGTAATCCAGAAACATCATTTCTCACCCCATTTGTTGACTTTCAACGGGGTGATTTACACATTTCAGATTACATAATCCGGAGTTTGTACATAATTTCCAGATTATGTACTCCGAAACCATCTATTCAAAACTGCTATCAACATCCATCAGGGTGATTGAAGTGCCAAAATCCACGAAGTTGTCCAGATTTTTGTTTCTGGAAGTTGTTCGGTTTTTATATTCTGGACCATGTTTTTTTTGGAAAAAATAGGGCACGCGAGGAAAGTCATAGGGTGGGAAAAGTAAAACTCGAATAATTATGTATTGTGGACTGTCATTTAAGTTAGGCCCAATTAAAGTGATCTAATAAGGTTTGGCTAAAGTGGGCTTATGAGTATCTAATAGGGTGTGAGTCTTTAATGTGTTGAGACAAATGGGTAATTTTATTTTTATGATGGGTTAAAATAGAAATATCAATAGTTAACCCTAGTTTGGGTGGTATAAATAAAGAGGTCATGATCTCCAGCAAGGGTGGATTTGGACATAAAATATTAGTGGTGCTAAAAAATTTTGTTCATAAATAAATAATACTAAATATGTTAAAAATAGTTTTAACAACCAAAATTACAAAAAAATAAATTCTATTATCTATTTAAAATGAGCTAAAATTTCATCATTACTAACTGTTATATGAACAAATTTTTCTATAAACGTTACAAGACAGACATTTAATCATTGATCACCCACTTTATAGCTGAGAAAACACGTTTAACACTTAAAGTTGCCACTGCCAAAATCAGAGTTAACTTCAAAGGTTTGTACATCACATCAAAGATCAAAGGTAACACACTTGTTTGTTTCCACAAGATTTGCACAAAGGAAGTTAATATTTCTTAGTGTTCTGACTATTCAATTATTATGTGTAAGCCTTGACTATTACATAAGCTCATTCGACATTCTGTGACCTCGGGATAAAATTTTAAATTAGAATTAAGAAGCTACATCTTCATATTGTTTATATTTTATTGATATAATTATTGCTATTAGTATCTTTTGTTGTTTAAAACTTATGATAAATAGCAAATTCTAGGTTGACTAATGTTGTAGGTGTTTGAATTAGAAAGGGGGTGGGAAAGGAAAATGTGAGTGTTAGAATTGGCTAAGAGGAGAATAAGTGATGGTAGTGGACTGGGCTGGGTGTTTCGATCAATTTTTTTTTTTAAAAAAACATTGGGTTGGGCTGGTGTGGCTATTGCCACCCCCTGCCTCAAACAAATCCGCCCCTGGTCTCCAGGTCACACACACCAAGCCGCAGTTCTTTGTTGACATCTCATCATCACAAGGAGACAATGAGAATAACAAAGGGTTCTCTAAGTGAGTGTGTGTTGATCTGGAAGACTATTACCACATCAACGCTATCCAACTATGAATTCAGGTACACTTCCGCATATTGATTTGTTATTTCTAATGATAACCATAATTGACTCTAGGGTTTAAAATTGAGTTTGGTTTTAACAGGATACGAGATCAGACCACAACATAAATGGAGTTTGTTAATTTATACTCACTCAATTTTTAGTAGGTATGATAAATTAGCAAATTACACCCTTGACCTCAAGGCATATTTTACAAACTTTTAGATATTTAAATAGACCCACTAAAAATAAGTAGTTGTGTGCCCCCGTGGCTACTTGAAAATCAAATTCAATGGGTGTAAATTAGTGAGTTCCTATAATATTTCCTAACTTGAACTACTAATTTTCTAATTCACCAAAATTAACAACACATACCTTAAGTTGGTTGCAATAGACAATGCTCCCCGTGGCTCATTCTTTGGTTCCTCCTACATGAACTAACCTCTATAAATTTGCAGTTATAAGTTATAGCTTAGCAAACCCAGTAAATAAACTCTATGTAGAATTAATAGAATTTAATTAATATATTAAAAATGTAAAATTATAAAGTCAGGAAAATGAAACGCTGCAAAATTCAAAAGGCATAATGGAAGAAATAAGATCTCATTGTACCAAAAAAAAAAAAGAAATAAGATCTCATTAACATTATCGTAATATTTTTTTGTGACTTCAAATTTTGTTTTGTTGGATACTTAAAGAGAGATATATCGACTATTTGAAAAATGAAATTCACAATTTATCTTTTGAACAAATCCAGTTAAAATAATCACCTAAAACAAAAACCCTGTTAAAATATATAGCACATAATAATTGATCAAAACACGAGATGGACCCAGAAACTCTAAGCATCCAACACTACAAAATTTGAAGAAATAAAAATCGTACAAACGTTGATATGAACATTCTTATTTCAAACAAAAAAAAATTGACATGAATATTCTTGGTGACTTCTTTTTTCGACAGACTTGGTGACTCCTAAGAAAAAAAACTATATACCTTATATTTAACAAAATGGTATGCTTAAGGATGATACCCTGTCCTGCTGAATAAATATGATATTTGTATCCATTTGATATTCACGCAGGTCTGTTAAGTGGATAATATATGAATTTTGAGATATCTGCTGATATACATAAGAGATTTGTTTACAAAAATCTTTTTTTTGTTGTTGTTGTAATTACTTAGAATTTCTTCATCCTCTTTCAAAGACACAACAAAATACTAAGACATAAAAATATATGTATACTGCACTCTCAATTTAATAATAAAATTATTAACCAAAACAAAATACATCCATTAATCTTCTTCCTCCTTTTTACCACATATAATAGTTTCAAATTCATACAACAACAACAATAATAATAATTCAAGTACAATCAAATTAATAAAAGTAGGTTTTCATCTACCGTTACAAAGTTTTTGTTTTACTCAAGCCTCTTTAAATATTTAATATAATAAAAGATATTTAAGTAGTTTTATTAATTCCCTTCAAAAAATGGTATTATTAATTTATTATAAACGGACATAATATTCATGGACATAAACAATTTTTGCGTATAAATACTCCATTTATATATTGTAATGGACACATCCACTCAAACATAAATTATTTCACTATTTATACCTCTTCGCGAGTCTTTCTTCATCTACCTTTTTATGCATTTCGTAATCTAGTAGTTCAAAAACAAAAAAATAATTGTACTTAAAGTTGAACTAAAGCAGTTAAGAAGCCCACAACCGAGGGACATAATTCTTCCACCAGTGTTAATCACTTGAAGAAAAAGGGAATCACAATTAAAGACGTCACTCAAATCTCAACCAAATTCTTTTTCCATCAAAGGATACATATGCATAAACCCCATGAGTTGGCCTACAGTTGGGATCTTATAGCGTACTACTCTTGAGATCTCACGTTTGAATCATTCCACTAAAAAGCAATTCTTCCCTCGAGGCAGTTTATATAGATATTTGCTCTTACTTGTTTAGCTTCTATTAGCGGACGATGAGATTGATCTCCTTATTTTGTTCATCTTTAGGTCGGATAAGAAGTTTAAAAAAAAATAGTCATAAAAAGATCAGGAGGGAAGGGTTTATTTTATTAATTCCCTTAAAAAATAGTTTTATTAATTTATTATAAACGGCCATGAATATTCATGGACATAAAAAGTTTTTGGATATAAATACTCGGTTTATATATTGCAATGGACACAACCAATCAAACTGAAAATGATCTATATTACTGGAGGATAAAATACTATTAACCCTAAAAATAATTATGTAAAATCACATTAAATGAAAATCATCGTGAGTATGTGATTTATTTACATGAGAGCTTTTTAGCCACTTACAAAAAGTCCTAATAAAAATAATAAAAATCAAAGACTTGAGACTTAATAACTTGAATTTCTTTTCTAGTTTTTACATTGTTGTTCTTTTAGTACTTCTTTTGTCGATCATCAAAACACAATATTCCTGTCAACGCATATATTCACACTTGATACTTGGCTTGTTGCATGTATTCCTCATGACACTTGGTTTCTTACATGAGTAACAGTTGACTTGCTACATGTATTCCTCTTGACACTTGACTTGTTGCATGTATTTCTCATGAGTCATGATACTTCATTTATTGCATGGGTAACACTGACTTGTTGCATGTATTCCTCTTGACACTTGGTTTGTTGCATGTATTCCTCATGAGTCATGACACATGATTTATTGCATGGGTAACACTTGACTTGCTGCATGTATTCATCTTGACACTAAGCTTGTTTCTTGTATTCCTCGTGAGTCATGACACACTTGGTTTATTTTATGCGTAACACTTGGCTTGCTGCATGTATTCCTCTTGACACTTGGATTGTTGCCTCATGAGTCGTGTCACTTGCTTCATTATATTCGTAACACATAACTTGTTGCATGAATTACTCTTGACACTCGGGATGCATTTTAGGCTCCCATGGATACAAATGACATGGTCTCTTTGCTGAAGGATAAAGAAGAGTATGGTTGTTAGTTTATCATTTTGAGATGCTAGACTTTTGGTGCGGCGGTGCCAATGAACAAAACAATGTAAAATTGCAGGACTTGCTTAGGGTTTCATGGTATATCTTTCTTCCTTTTATATAATTAAGATAAGATTAAGATTACGATAAGATAAGATATAAATCTATAATGTCAATCGATGGTAATTAAATGAAGCTCAGATGCGATATATAGCACCACTTCACTTCCGATCAAATTGGTGTCTAGTGTGTGAACGTCGGTGGTTAGATTGCATATGTCATTTTCTCAAATTTAAATAAATTAAAGGTGAAGTTTCTCACCCTAAAATAAAGGAATAAAATAGATATTACAGGAACAAAATTTATTATGAAGCTATATTTGAGGGACTAAAGCAAAAATCAAGGACCAAAAAAAGGGGGCTGAAAGCAAAAAAATGGTATATTTATAGAAATGAAAAACAAATTTAAACCTTTTATTTAATACTTATCAGTTTAACTTTTTTAAAGAAGAGAAATTTTGTAACTATTTGCGTAAAAAAAAAAAATTGTAACTATTATTGTACAACCTATTGCTCAAAAGATTTATTTTGTATGTAAAACTCTATTGCGGATGTTCTTTAGAAATTTTCACAATCTCAACAGGTACATGAAAAATATGATTAAAAGTGTACAAATTAAGTTTGACTACATACCTCAATCCAATCGTCAGTTTGCTACCATTCTTCAACATCCAAATTTTCAATCCATTCAACGTGCCCGTTCTTGGACATCCCAATTGCAAATCCATTCAAGTAGAAGTGTTTTAGGGCGCCTAGGCTTCCTAGAAGAAGTAGTATGCACACTTACGATCCAAATCCATATATTTTGTTAGAAATGTACTAGTAAAATAATAAAAATATATTGATAAAATATTGATAAAGTATAAAAAGGTCATGATTATTACCTTTTAAAAAATACAAAATCATTTCATCATTTATGCGCACATTTTTACTCATGTTTAATCAAAGAAATCACACTTGTTGAATATTATCATAAAAAATGATAAAACATAGCACAACAAATAAGAAATAGAAATATAAGACATCATTGATGATTTCCATTCAATCGCAATTGTGATGATACTCCATGAATCAGTTTTTGGTTCAACACTTAGATCTAGTGGAGAAAAACAGCATAAAATCAATAAGAGAAAATAAACTCAAAAATAAAAAACATCAGTGAAAGAAAATATTAATAACATGGAATTTTTCGTATATATAGGAGAAAACAACCTGAGTTGAATAAATTCGCAATTTATGCATCCCTCGATCTCTAGAATATCATCATAATCAATTCAATAACTTAATAACATATGTTGAATATATATTTTATATAAACGGGTGATGAATAGACAGGGAAAGAGTGATTTTTCAACTCTATGCAAATGAAAGAAATATTGATAGATGAAGTGACCCTAATAGAAGCGCCGTTTCTCCTCACTACTTTTGTCAAAGTGGTGAGTGCAACCGCTCTTTATGAGGGGCAAACCTAGTGATAGTTTAAAGTTAGGTAAATTAGGGGTGGACACACGGACGGGTTTGGGTCCAAAAGCCCAATCCAGCACAAACCGCGAATTGCATGCTATGAACCAATTTTGACTGAAGGTTAATTATTGTTTTTTTTTTACTATAAAACCACGTTTTTAATTAACTCCTTTAAAAAGATGTTTTCTTTATATATATATATATATATATATATATATATATATATTGTTTTTGTAGGTCGATAATTGAAAAGAAAGTTGAAAAATGTGTTGCAATAAAAAATAGCTTTCTTCCACCGGAAGTATCCACAAACCAAAATCACCACCAAACAATGCTTCCTTTCACCATCACCAATGCCATGAATCTTGTATTAATCCCTTGGGCTTGTCTTAAATCACAACCGAGAGAAAAAGATCATACCATCAAAGTTAACTATTATCATTAATCAATCAATGTTCAATACAAGAAGGATAAGAATAAAAAATACGGTGACTAGCCCAAGAACAGGCCACCCTAGCTAAACTATGAGCAACAATGTTCGCTTGTCTCCTAACAAACTTCACCTCGAAGTTGAAATGTAAAGATAACTGATAAATAATACTAGAAACAATAGCATAGAATTCCGAATCACCGTGGCCTGGAGACGATAGAGCTTGCACTAGAGTAGATGAGTCTGACTCGAACACAACTCGGTCCCATTTGTTTGCATCAGCAAAGTGAAGGGCCTCGAGTAAGGCTACTGCCTCCCCCTCCAAAACTGTCATATTTGTCCGCTGCCATTTCGTTTGAGGCTGAATAAATTGCCCGCGGGAGTCTCTAACACAACACGTAAAGGATGTAATATGGTTACAGTCATGGAACGCGGCATCCACATTGCACTTCAACCACGTCTCGTTCGGTTTCTCCCACACTGAACTGTTACCTTGCACTCTACTCTGCCTGTGTTGTACAATCAGTGGTGAGTGGTGTTTATGAACCTCTTGCCATTGTTGTCATGCATCTAGTGTTGTCCTTCCAATGCTCGTTGAAGTATGATGAGCGTCATTCCAAATGACATCATTACGTGCAACCCAAATTTGCCAAAGAAGTAAAGCCACCCGACTAGCAATGTCTCGGCTTTCTGAACGACATATATCAAAAACAAAGTTTGTCAAACTGCTCACAATTCCAACTCACGATTGCAGCACAGTCGCAAGCCCTGCCTAATACCAACTCTCACGTGCCACCGTACAACCCACAAAAGCATGTCAATCATCCTCAACAATTGTTTCACACCAGAGACATATCATCTCACATTGTACATGTCTTGATTGTAATCGAAGGCGCGTCGGAACACCCCCCCTACACATTCTCCATAATAAATTACGTGCTTTATGAGGGGAACTCACCTTCCAGATTCTATGCCACTCTCCTTCAACATGGAACCGATCAGTATGTAGCAACTCCATCATAGCCAATTTATAACCAATCTTTACAGTATACCTCCCATTACGTTCCATCATCCACGCTATTCTATCATTCTGAACTTCCACAAACAGTGGTGTGTCAAGAATAGCTTGCACCATATCATCTGGAAACAAAGATTCAATCTTATCAATATCCCAGACCCGTTCATCGGCAGCTATCAAATTTGACACACTCAACCTATGCACACATTGGCTTTGTGGGGATTGAATCCAGCTTCCATGAAAACCTCGATCCCATGGATCATTCATCACGCTTTGTCAAGACTTGAATAACGTTTGTGAGATATAAAGCTAAATATAATGACAAAATTTTAAACATAGTCTAACTAAAACGTTTTATGAAGACTTAAAACAGAGTCAGTTACCTCAACCTTGTGTCAAAGGTGACAAGATTTATGTAATGATTCCAGAAGACGAATATCTAGCTAATTATGTATAAGCATAATCTTCATGGTCTCTCAATTTGACCGCAGGGTGGAATACCTTTGAAGATAGATGCCTTATGAGCTAGGTTATTTCCAGTTGGAAGTCATTGAGCAAGTAGGGAGTGACATCTCTTGGTAAGGGTTTACATGAGTTTTCCTTTTCTTTCCTAGATGTTTAAAGTATTATATAGATTGGATCAAGGAATATTATCCTTGGTTTCCTTAAACTCTTTGCTTGGAGTTGTGACTTTAACCGTGGCATGCAACAACAATCCACACCGTGTCCAAGCCTATACAGCTCCAAGATAGCAACCTCATTTCCCCTAGCCAGCCTTGTTCACAAGGCTTGCCATTAAAATTTTGCTTGGAGACTGTTCCAAATCATTGTTTAGGTCCATCTCTGTGAGAAATTTCCTCTTATGTTTGTTGTTTATCTCAAAACTTAGTTGAGTAGGAGATTTTTGTGTAATTATGGTGGTTTTTTTTTTTATTGTGGTAATGAGCTAGGTGTTCTATAGATGCTTAGTTTAGCCATCATATCCAACATAGCTTTTAGCATAAGACTAAATTGTCCTTCATTGACAAATTTCATAGGGTTGCTATGAAATCTAGTATCAAAGTCTGGACTGTGCAAACTTGGTTCAGCAGTCCTGCAGATTGTTTGGAAGATTTGGATCAAACGAAATGACCGTTACTTTAATAATAAAGAGCATTGGATGGAGCATTTGATTAGCAGCGTAGTTGTGGAAATTGGCAGTAGTTACAACACCATTCATACCACAAATTCTGTTATGAAGGATGCAAAACTGTTACGTCTCTTTCATATTCCTTTGAAACTTAAGACGCTGCGTACTTGAGACAACGTGAGATGGTGTCCTCCAGAGGTAGGCTGGACTAAAGTTAATTTTGATGGATCCTTTTACGGGCCCCCATCGTATGGAGCTATAGGAGGGGTGTTCTGAAATGCGCAAAGTAAGTTCCTTGGACACGTCTATACTTTGATCACGGAGCTTTCGGCAGCCATGTATGCCATAGGAAAATCAATGGAGTTGCGCTACTACAAGGTTTGGCTAGAAAGTGACTCGTTACAACTTGTTAGAGCTTTCAATCAAAATGTGACAGTACCATGGCAAGTTAGTAATAGATGGAATAATTGTAAGAATTTAGTTAAGGGCTTTCACTTTATTTGTACTCATACACCAAGGGAGGGAAATCAAGTGGCTGATGCATTAGCTAAGAATGGCCATAGTCTGACTTGTTTCACCTCCCAATGGTGGAATGATCCCCCATCTTTTTTAGGAGTTTTGCTTAATAGATATAGTACTAGGCTTCCCTCTTCTAAGCTCCATTATAATGTAAACAGTTTGTACTCGGTTCAGGCCGCTCCTGTCTTTTATTCTAGTGCTTTTATAAAAAAAAATAAAAAAATAAGTGGTTGATCTGAGTCATGCTCCCCTAGAATTAACTTGTCTTAGAGAGATGTTTGGCACCTTTGCTTCACAGTTGTCCTCAATATTTTTGGACCTCCATTCTACTATGTATGAACAGTTTTTTGAAATTGTCAATATAATAGAATGATATGATTCGATCAGATTGATCTTTCAGAATTCCTTAAAATATCATTTTGATTTCGAAATTGTTCATTCCAATCACCAATCAATCTATAAAAAAAAAATAATGCGAAAGAAAACAAAAGAAAGAGAGAATCCTTTCAGGGAATGATTGATTTTCTGCAACAGGCGCAACATTAACACCTCATTTCTTTCACTTTCATTCAGTGTTAAGAAGATTGAATTAGTGGGTACACGTATCAATGAAATGTATTTTGTGTTCTGATGAAGATGATTTCAATGCGAATCGGTTTTGAAAAAATCCATTCCATTGATATTTATCAAATCCAATATCAAAAAATCATTTTTTTTAACTATACTCACTACAATTTATTGTTCGTTAAAGAGTTGCTATGTACAAAAAATAGATCTATTCTATATATATATATATAATTTTATATAATTTGAGTATATGCAGTAACAAATAGATAGATGTACTCATATCCATATTGGATGGTTCCTTATTGGGGAATTGACTCAAATGGAGCCCCTTTAACTCTGTGGTAGAGTAACGCCATGGTAAGGCGTAAGTCATCGGTTCAAATCCGATAAGGGGCATTTCTGTCAAAAAATGACAACAGTCGTATTCCGATTTGAAGGAAGAATAGAGATATTCTTCATATTTGTAAGAAGGTTCTCTTTGTAAAAAAAAACTAAGGAATAGTTGAATTTCATTAAAAAATC